>Ga0209136_1002465_pt1 | contig 11207 bp, 7 predicted proteins | sample SaaInl0LU_22_DNA_FD_184640 | JGI IMG/M metagenome (GOLD analysis project Ga0209136, IMG submission 184640) | Marine microbial communities from expanding oxygen minimum zones in the Saanich Inlet - ESP_90LU_22_DNA (SPAdes) (version 2) | ecosystem: Environmental > Aquatic > Marine > Intertidal zone... | reverse complement strand
GATAAATAGAAGATCAAAGATTCGTTTTGTGCCGTTAGTAGATACACACTCCTAAAGTTGTATCAGGGCTTAGTCTGGCGTTCGCTTTGGGCAATAACTAACTAAAGCTCTATGTCTTAGTTCCCGCAAAAGCAGACGTTTAGATGGAGTGATGTACTCGGTCGGCTTACGACCCAGACGAGACATTTCTATTGCAATAATGCGTCGCATATTGCGATGCAATATGAGATATAATCTAGCAGTCTTTTGTCTGTTTTACCCTCTACGCCTGAAGCGCTAACTGCAAAGAGTGCATCGTAAGCGGCTTGGCGACAACCTGCGTAGCACCCTGCTCAAGCAAACGCTCGCGCTCGTCACCGATAGTAGCTGCAGTGATTCCAATAATTGGCAGGTTGCAGCCCAGTTCGCGCAGCTCCCGGGTCAGTTGGTAGCCGTCCATTTGCGGCATCATGATATCGGTCAAAATAAGATCGAACGCTTGCGGCGTGCTAGCGTAGAGCTCTAGGGCGGTCTTGCCGTCGTGAGCAAGAGTCGTGGTGACCCCGGCGCGTTCCAGCATTTTGGCGGTAACCATCTGAATAGTTTTATTATCCTCTGCAAGCAAAACGCGCTTACCTTTGACGTTATCTGGCAACTCTTTGGGCTGCAAGCGTTGTAGTGTTTCTTCGTTAGGAAGCTCCGCTGAAAACTGCAAAATAAAAGAGCTTCCGCCGCCATTGCGAGGCTGATACCTGAGTTCACCACCTATCTGCTCTGCTAATTGCTTACAAATGAAAAGCCCCAATCCTGTGCCATCGGCATCTGTGTTACCACGCGCAAACGCCTCGTACAACCTAGCCTGCATGGATGGATCTAAACCGCGGCCGTTGTCGCTGATGGTGAGTTGAACATCAACTTGCTGGGCGCTCTGGTCGCTGTGGATATCAATCTGAATCTCCGTGCCACCCGAGTGTAAAGATGCGTTTTTGACCAAGTTTGTGACAATCTGTCTTACGTTTTGTCGGTCGAATAAAAGGGTGTGGGGTAGAGTGCCTTGGGTCTTAATGGAGATTTTCTGATTGCGTTCGTGGAGGATTGCAGTGAGCGAACTGGTCGTGCGCTCGACGAGTTCGAACAGATTGGTCGGTTTCAGTTCGGCGATTCGGACCTGGTCGGGCTGAGCTACCTGGCGTAGGTCGCTTAGCACGTCCACAAGGTGGTCGGCTAGCTGAACACACTCAGACTGAGTTTTGTCGTCCGGTTCACTCTGTAAGCGGTCATGCAGCAGCATTGATAGTGCTGCTGCTGGTGTGCGTAACTCATGGCTTATAACGGCGAACAAGTGCCGCTGTCGATCTAGCTGCTTTTCTAGATCCTCTCTTGACGAAGCCAGTTCCCTTACGCTTCGCTTGAGTGACTGTTGATTCCGTAAGTAAACAGAACTCAACCATGTGACTAATAACCAAATGAGTATTCCACTGATAAGCCAGCTGCCGATCTGCGCATTCAATCCAAATGTGAGGTTGAGAGCACCTGTTAGATACTCGATTAGGGCCAAAAACCCTACGACAGTTGTTGCGCTTAGCATGCCTTTGCTAATGGGGGTAGCCTCAGGCAAATAACCTAGTTCATGCTCGCGCGAGCGGAAGAGGCTGTATAGCGCAAAAATCAATACTAGAGTGACGGCGAAGTGGCGCGTAAAGAACGGTGCGGGGGCGAAGTCGAGACTATTGGTATCCAGTGCAAGTAGCGGCAGAAGTGAAAGCGCAGTAAGTCCCAGGCCAAAAAAGAGCGCCTCGAATGCAGGTAGCAGTAGAAAAGTCAGAAAGATAAAGGCCGCCAGAAGCGGAATAGGTAGCACGCCATTTTCAGCAACGGCGAACCAATAAGCGCCGAATATTCCGATTGCTACCGCTAGCCGAGATTTAGTGCCATTCAGCTGATCACTCGAAACTACCCCATAACAAGCGGCAAAAGTGGCTAAAGATACTAGTGCCGGAAAATAGTTATCGCCGAATAAAAATTGTTGAACGCCCAGTAATGCAGCTATTGCCATGCCCATGGCAAGTACACCCAAGAGTAACCGTGTTTTTGTGTCATGCTCCCACGTATAACGGCGTAGCAATACATCCGTAACAGGAATCAAAAATAGCGTGATCAGTAGTAAGCGAAACGCGAAGGCCTGCCCCTCTTTGATGGGGCTTAGATACACCGCTATAGACCAACAGATCCATATCACATAAGGAAATAGCTTACTCCCTTTACCTCGGTACAAACACTGAGAAAGAATCATAAGGAGGGGTGCGAAAGTGACGGGCAGGTAGCCGTTTTGATAAGCAACAGGTACGCAAAGAATCGCCAATAGCGGGCCTAGATACTTGTAGCGAAAATCGCCGCCGTACTGTATCTGTCTAATTAGCTTGATAGCGAAGAAAGTCGTTACCACTGCGACAACCAGTACCGGTGTAGGATTGGCTGTTTTCAAAAACGACAGTTCAAGGATGTTGCTTGCAACTACCAGCCAACAGATAAGAGCCCAGAACCAGATAATGACCCGTATCACAGGGATGGAGCGTTGATACTCGACTGGCAAAGGATCATTTTTAGTCAGCTGCGAGGTTGGGTGCTGGTTAATCATTGCTCTCAGGGTCATCTACATTCGGCCTCATCTACTGGTTGCAGTCTTAGATCTGTAGGACTGCGATCCTGTTTCGATGATGTTCTCAGCAATAATTAGGCCAGTTTTTTGATTTAACCCCAGAATTGGGATGTTTGGATAATGGACGCAAATGTGCAGTGGACATATCAAATGACTGCTCAGTGTTCGGACGTGTGAAGTATTCTGAATTGGTGTTCGCGACCCAAAACGGTCTTTTAGCGGTTTCTAATGTGATGATAAAGCAGACATGTTTTTCAGAGAATTGCCGCGTCCAGTGCAGCAAGTCGTTACTTCACTAGTAGTCTGCTAAGACAGTAAATATTTCTCACACGATTAGTCTGGCTTAGTCGCACGACAATATGGTTTTGATCGGGCAAGTAGGTAATTCAGTGCTAAATCCGCGCAAATCATTTTGTGATTCCAAGGTTTCAGCGACCAGGGACCGAAGCTTCATACTTACCTCCTGGAGCACCTCAAAGTCTTGCGCGTTAAAGTTTAACGAGGACCCCGCAATTTCAGTATAGATAGAGCGGAACTCGCTATACAGAGATTGCAAGCGAACCAACACCACTTTACTGCGGTTTGACTTGTTCTGTTCGTCAGTCAACCAATGTTCCAAATGTCGGTGATGCTGTTGATAGGACTGGCTACCTATATCAGTTGAGTTCGGATGTTCACTAAGCTTGGATACCCAGATCTGATGCTGAACAATAGCAACTAAGAGGCTTCGTTCATCCTGAGTTAAAGCATCTTTCATATTAGGATCTCAGTTGTATAGGGATCTTTGCCACCTCGCCATGACCACTAGCGTGTCATTAATGGCTTTCCAGATAAGCCTTTAACGAGTAACTTCCCGCATTCCTCATGAATGGTACTCGGTCAAGCGTTAGTAAGTTGCTAATCCATCTGGTTTTTGTAGTTAAGTATCGCCGCAACGCGCTGACTAATGAGATTTTGCTGGATGCTGAATCTATCTGCTCAGAATCAGCTGAGAAAACGGGTTTTGAGATCATCGAATTTGGCGGTTAGGCGGATCATTTTCATTTGCTAATACAGATACCGCCAACGCTGGCGGTATGCCAGATCGTTAAGGTGCTCAAAGGCAACACGAGCCGATTGCTCAGAGCAAAACACAGGGTTCATTTAAAGCGTTTTCTTTGGGGCAACCACCTTTGGTCACCATCTTACTGCGCTGTCTCATGCGGTGGCGCAAAGCTGGAAACCATTAAACGGTATATCGAGTCCCAAGATCGTCCTCTTTGACCCGCCATTGAAATGGCAGGATTGCGGAGGACATCTTTCAATTCGAGAACGCTTTAAACACTAGGGTATCCATTTCGATTCTGGAAATAATGAGAGCGCTGGCGGTACTACGCAGCCTAGACCAAATCAAAGTCTTTCTATTTTATCCAAAAGATCGTAGACGAACTCACTGAAGTGCCAATTGTTGAATAGGTTTATACCGAGCGCACTTTTAAATAGGTAGCCGATCCAAACTAAGGCCAATAACAGCGGTATTGATAAGATCGTAATTGCTGTCGTAGAGGCGCGGCGTACTTCAATAGCGATCGTTTTTGCCCGGCGGTCTTTGCCCGCGAATAACACCACATAAATGCGTGTGAAAAGCAGAGGGATGGTGAATCTGATGTCGATCGCATGTTGATTAGAGCGATTCTGCGCTATCAAAACCTCGCGAAAACGGCGCTGTTGGTCACTGTCTAGCGGTTCATCAAGCAGATCGCGGTTAACACGCTGGAGCGTAAAGTCAGCGAAAATTTCAGAGCTGTCTTTCGTACTCTGGTCAGTTTTCTTCTTTGAGCGCTGGTCAGTACCGCTGAACAACACGAGATAGAATCGAGTGTATATCAACGGAATAACTAGCCGTACATCGAGTGCATGTCGATTAGTGCGGCCTTGATCGACGAGAGAGGCTCGAATCCGGTTGCGCTGCACCTCCGTCAGCGGTTGATCGGCCAACTCGCGAGTAATTCTACTCAAAGTATAAGCCGCAAATATCTCTGAACTATCTTGCATAAAATTACGCTTTAGATTCGCCGGTTAATTAAAAATTGGCGTGGCGATTAGCTTGCATCTCGCCACCGTTGTTGAAACTCAACTAACTCGGGAATGAGCTCAATAAATACCTTTACGAAATCAGGATCGAAATGCTTTCCCGCTTCATTTTGCAAAAGATCAATAATTTTTGGTAACGGCCAAGCGGCTTTGTATGGGCGTACGCTTGATAGTGCATCGAAAACATCGGCGATAGCGACTATGCGCGCGCTTGCCGGAATATCTTCTCCGGCCAATCCTTGAGGGTAACCACTTCCGTCCCATTTCTCGTGATGACACAGTGCTATCTCTGCAGCCATAATAAATAGCGGATCCTCGCTATCGGCTTGAGTAATAATGGCGGCGCCTGCTTCACAGTGGGACCGCATAACGACTAGTTCCTCGTCGGTAAGAGCGGCAGGCTTTTGAAGGATTGCGTCTGGCGTACCGATCTTACCAATGTCATGCATTGGGGCTGCATTCAAGAGCGTTTCACAATCAGAGTCGTTCCATCCCAGGGCCTGTGCAAGGGCTCTTGAGTAGTGGGACATACGAATAACATGCATCCCTGTTTCGTTGTCCTTGAATTCGGCCGCTTTACCCAGCATCTGGAGCGTCTTGAGACGCGTCGCAATCAGATCGCTATTGAGTGCCCGGCTTTTCGCTTCTAGTGCGCGATTTTGGTTGTGCAGTTGCAGATGCGTAGCAACGCGTGCTTTTACAACTGAAGGCCGCACAGGCTTTGTGATGTAGTCCACAGCACCGAGTTCGAAACCGGTGGTCTCATCTCCCTCTTCTGTCATCGCTGTACAAAAGATAACCGGAATCATTCGAGTGCGTTCATCGCTTTTTAACTGCCGACATACCTCATGTCCATCCATTTCCGGCATCATGACATCCAGAAGTACGAGATCTGGTTTGTGCTTAAGGGCGTTAGCTATTGCATCAGCACCCGATTTGGCAAAAGTAAGATCATAATCAGCTTTCAAAATTTGGCGAATCAAGTTTAAATTTGCGGGCTCATCATCCACCACGAGTATCTTCTGCTTATCCATTTGCGTGCTCCAGAACGGATCTGTTTTTAATATTTTCAGCGATTGAAATTGCTTGCTCGAACTCGAACGCATCAAGCGCCTCTTCCAGTTCACTGAATTGACTGGGTACCAGAATAGTGCCGAGCTCACCCATTACTTCATCATCAAGATCAGCGTTTTTGAGGGCCTCTATCAGACGATCAAGCAAAGGCCCTGGATCGACTGACGGCGAGCATTGATCTTCAGACCTAAGGTCAAGAACCAGCTCTTTCGCAACGCTTGCGGCACGCTCAAACTCAAATGCATCAAGCTCAATCTCCAAGCGAGAAAATAGAGCTTCGTCCATAGAGTCTCTCAAATCTGAGACGATTTCGTCGTTAATGTCGCTTGTATCGAGCACCTCAACGAGCCGCTCGAGCTGCTCGATCAATCGAGTGTTATCAACCGTTCGCTCACTCACAGTGCGCTTTTGTGAGTAGTCGCGGATCACGACAAGGTCGGTTTCTAAACGGTCTAAAAGGCCCCTAAGGGTATTTAGCGGATCGGCAAAATCATAGTTCTGCGATTTTATTCTTAGCTCTATCTCATTGGCCGCCTGCGGTATCTCTCTGACGCCTAAATTGCCTGCGACACCCTTGAGCGAATGCATTAACTCGTATAGCTCGGAGTAGCATTTACTCTCGATTAACGAATGAGCTCGCTGCGCACTATCGGAATAGTCCTGTCCCATTTTATTAAGCGAGCGGGCATAAAGATCGGGCTCGCCCCAAACAGCTAAACCCGCTTGAAGGTCAATTATGCTGACCTTCAAATCAGTCATATGATCAGCCGATGTGGAGTTGGTCTCTTTCGGAGGAGCGATAGCATCAAAGAACAGTGCGAACTTGGCGTATAGGGATGGAAAATCAACTGGCTTCCACTCGAAGTCATCTGCGCCGGCGTCCATGCAGGCTTTTCGATCACTCTCTTGCACACTCGCTGTGAGCATAATGATCGGAATATGTTTACCGGTCTCTTTCTCTATCTCGCGTATGCCTCTGATAGCGTCAAAGCCATTCAATACCGGCATATGGGCGTCCATTAAGATCAGGTCATAACTGCCGCTTGCATACATCTCGATGGCTTTTTGTCCATTCTCGGCGATTGTAACCTGATGGTTGCGCTGTGAGAGTCGCAGTTTTATCAGCTCTTGGTTTAGCTCAATATCTTCTGCATACAGAATATTCAGAGGGCGTGTCCAGATACCTCTCTCTAGAACCTGGGCATTGAGAAGATTTGCCTCTTGCTCTTCTGATGCTGGGTCAAGTTTAAGATTGAATTGAAAGACGCTGCCAATACCTTCTTCACTTTCAACCCAGATACGTCCACCCATCTCCTCAACGATGCCCTTACAAATCGCGGTTCCAAGCCCGGTTCCGCCGTATTTGCGTGTCGTACTTTCATCAGCTTGGGTAAAGCGCTCAAAGATTGTAGCGAGCGCTTTCTGTGACATGCCAACGCCGGTGTCTGATATGGCAAAGTTAAACTCTCCCTCACCAGCTGCGCGTGTAACTGACAGCCTTACGCTACCCTCACCCGTGAATTTAATCGCGTTACCGATCAAATTGATCAGAACCTGCCGAATTTTAGTGGGATCACTAACGAGGTAGCGAGGGACACTTTCCCCGATATCTATGTTCAGCTCGAGACCTTTGCGGTTGGCGGTTACCGTCATCATTTGTGCGACATTTTCTGCCAGATCATGAAGGTCGAATGGAATCTGCTCGATTTCCATCTTGCCCGACTCAAGCTTCGATACATCCAATATGTTATTGAGTATCTCAAGCAGTGACTTAGCTGATTTAGATACAGAATTGAGTAGTTTTAACTGTTCTTTATCTAGAGGTGTTTCCAACAAAAGGTCGGTCATACCGATAACAGCATTCATTGGTGTGCGAATCTCGTGGCTCATATTGGATAGGAACATAGATTTGGCCCGGCTGGCTGCTTCAGCAGCCTCCTTGGCAACTTCCAGCTCTGCTGTACGCTCTTGAACGCGCTGCTCCAACTCTTCATTGAGACGTTGCATTCGCGCAGTAAAAGCCCGCTCCTCAGTGATGTCACGTGCTACAAAGACGGTGCCGCACCTCTCGCCATGTGGCAAGTGTACTGGGGTAACTCGCGCTTCGACTTGCTTTCCTTTTTGATGAGTAAACAACTCAGACTCAAACAAGAGCTCCTCTTCTTGGGTATCAACGTTCGAGAGTGCCCGCCATTGGTCCCCAGTAAATGCTGTAATCTGCTGAAGTACTTCGACGGGGCGACCAACTGCTTCTGCTTGGCTTAGGCCAGTAAAGTGTTCAGCCGCGGGATTGAAAAGCACGATACGGTTGTCTGTATTGAGTGCGACAACGGCAAGGTGCTCAGATGAATCGAGAATCCCGTTTAGGAAGGTGCTCTGCTCAGAGACCGCCAGCTCAGCTGACTTCAGCGCACTCACATCTTGGCGTGAAATCAACACCCCCGGTGAGTCACCGCTGAGTCGTGTTACTGTCAGGAGAAAAAATTTCATCCCCCACTCAAGAGGTACAGAGATAGTCATCTCTTGTGATTTCTTACTACCCGTCTGTACGGCATCAACAGCCGCTAGAAAATTCGAGCCACCCAGAGCCGGATCCTGAGTTGTCTCACAGATCTCCTGAAACAGCATGCCTGTCCAATCACCTATAGTGGTGAGATCAGTTCCGCGACGCCTCTCGAATTCGAGCCAGGCGCCGTTGGCCATCACGATCGCACCATCACCGTCAAGGACGAGCATGTGGGTTTCAGACCCTTCGCTCATCGCATTTAGCTGTGTTGTGACGGAGTCTAGCTGACGCTCCAACTGTTGAACGCGCTGTTTCTCCTGCCGCTGCGCTGATATGTCAAAAATAAAAGACTCACGTGTCTGAGATCCATCGGCGATATTCCGGGCCCGGCCTGTTTCCCTCAACCAACGCTGCTCGCCATCTGTCATTAGGATGCGGTACTGCAGTGAGAACTGCTCGCCCATCGCAAGTTGCTTACTGAGTTCGCGCTTGATACGCGATCGGTCCGCCTTGAAGATGCGATCCTCTAAGGATTCAGAAGAGGCGCTTAGGTCGACTCCGAATAGATCGAGGGTATCTCCAGAAAAATGCTCAACAATACCGTCGCTTGACGCTTCGGTCCGGTAGAGCACAACGGAGCCCAATTCGGCTCTCAGTAGATCAAAGGGGTCAATAAGTTCGTCAGATTTAGATATATTCACAGCAAAACTCCACTAACGCATTTGGGCGAGTCGTCACAGGACATTAGCGAGTTTTTCGCGAACCTGTGCGCCTGTGAAATGGGTGTTCTCGTCCCAAGCACGTGAGTAGCCTCTTCTTACCTCGATCCATTTTTCAAATGAGCTTCGAGGAGAGAGTTGCCCTGAGGCAGCGGCCTCTTGGAGCTGATCCTGATTACCAGCCCATGCAATCTCGGTTGTCTCTTCAGGGCGCAGGAGATACACGGCTGCAGCAGCATTGCCATGCTGTTTTGCCCTAAAGTTAAGGGCCATCACGCCCGCGGTGTTCTGTGGCAAATTCTCTTTCATCATTACTGGAAGATTATCGATAAAGACAACCTCGCCGGTTGTGTTGTGCAGGCACCAGTCATGCAGACGTAAAAGGCCCTCGGTGTCCACGGATGGCGTAGCACCAAGGACCGAACCATCAACGACAAGTGCCGCGGAACTCGTGTCTAAAAGTTCACAGAGATGCGGCAGCCGTGTGGTAAGGAGATCCAGTCCAGGTTCGCTGCCGTTCTGCTCCAGAGGAGCAAGTGCATCATTTACACGCTCATACAGGTTGCGCTGGATCGAAGTTCTGTACGCCGCCAAGGATTGTACATACTCATCGGCAAGTTCCTTGCATCGCACCCTGGCCGACAGTGGGATCTCCAATGCGTCATGATGGTGACAGGCTATAAGCCCCCAGAGCCGTCCTTCAAGCATGATTGAAACTGAGAACGATGAACGAACGCTCATATTATTCAGATAGGTAACATGGAAAGGCGAGACAGATCGCAGATCTGACCAGGTAAGATCCATACGTTCGCCGCTGCCGGCTAAGCCTAAAATCTGCACGGGTGGCGTAGTTGCGTCGGGGATGTGTCGATAGGGTAGCTTTGCGTATAGACTCCTCGCAATACTGGGTATATCAGTAGCAGGGAAGCGCAGCCCGAGGTACTCACCCTCTTGTTCGGTTACCGTCTCGGCTAACACCTCACCTGACCAATCCGAACTGAACTTGTAGAGCATCACCCTATCGTATCCGGACACGCGAGCTATCGCTTCGACTAAGCTTTGCTGCAGAGCCTCTATGAACGCCTCATCAGTTTTACCACTGGGCTTGATTAACTCGACCGCCGTGTTTACCGCTTGTGCATTTGACCTCTCAAACTCAAGAATCCAGCCGCCACTCGTCGCAGAGACCTGTAGGTCTAGCTCCCCAAATCCCATATCCAGCGCATTAGGCAGCTGGACGCGTTTACCTGCTGCGGCGGGCAGTGAAGGGGCATCCGGTATGTTTGTCTCTAACCACTCAACTCCATCCGTCCCAAGCAGATCGTGGAGATCCTCGCCGAGCCAGTCGCCGACATTTTCACTGCCGAAGGTAATTTCACCCGACTTTTTGTCGATAAAAAGCAGTGCGCCGTTGGCTTGAATTAGGCCTGAGTTTGCTAAGGGCTCCTTTTCACACACATCAAAGCTTGCTTGTTCTATAAGATTCTTGTTGTCCATGCGGTCGTTTTCCTTTGCGCCATGTTTTTCATATCTTTTCTAAGCAAAATAAATGCCAAATCTATCGAAGTTCGAGGTGTAGTACCTCGACATGAAAATGGTATAGATAGACTTTTGTCCTGAGGGGGACGTTGCGGTATTTTCAGCTGAAGAGATGCAGAGCGTCGAGAGGGTGACGATAGATTACTTACCTATCGGTACCACCAGTTACACCGCCGCACAAAATTGTTAAAACGTTAAGTTTCGAGATACCTGAGCCTAGTCCAGTAAACTGTTGGTGTTGGGTCTTTTCGTTTAACAATGATGAAACTTGGGTGATTGAGAAAAATGCCTAATATTAAGTGTCCTTGTGTATTCGGATTATTTCTTCAGATTAGATAATTTCCAACGGATCCGATCATCGCTTGTGCCTAAAAATTAAAGTTAGAAGTTGTCGCGCAGTACAAGGATGCGGGATTCGATAGCGTGATCGGAAAACCCTAGCTGAAAGAGGATCTGGTGGCCTGTATACAAGCGGCTGTTACCCGAGAGAACTTCGCATCAACAGATCGTTAGATGACGGCCTTGTCCCGAAATAGATGCTTAGTCCCGTGGCGACCAAGTGCTAGGAAATGTCGCCTAAGTGCCGTGAGTAGACTTACCCCCCTAAATTTGTTTCAGGGCTCAGGCGTCCGCTTTGGGCAAAAACTAGCCCATCACT
>Ga0209136_1002444_pt1 | contig 11258 bp, 13 predicted proteins | sample SaaInl0LU_22_DNA_FD_184640 | JGI IMG/M metagenome (GOLD analysis project Ga0209136, IMG submission 184640) | Marine microbial communities from expanding oxygen minimum zones in the Saanich Inlet - ESP_90LU_22_DNA (SPAdes) (version 2) | ecosystem: Environmental > Aquatic > Marine > Intertidal... | reverse complement strand
CTGCGACAGAACCCACAGCAATGACGCTGGTTAGTGCATCAGCATTAGCGGTAAGGCTAGCACTTAACACTTCCACATCACCAGAGGGCGTTTTAGCATTAACGGTTACAGGGTAAACTGTCGCATTCACAGTAAATACACCAGAAGCAACTTGATAATCCACATTTTCTAAGCCATTTAAAATGGCACCACCTGCTAAAATATCTACTTTTGGGGCATCTGGAGATGCATGTACGACACGTAACATTGAGGTTTCAGGAACTCGTGGATCGGTTGATTCAAAACCGGGTGAATCATTGTCTGAACTACACGCAGTGAATAATAATACGGTGCTGATCGCTAACACGCTTTTCATTTTAAACATTAGACTATCCTTTTATTAAATGGTCAAAATATATACTCATTTGATGTGAGGAATAGATCATAAGATGTTAATACAAAGTAAATGAATTGAAGGGCGGTCTTGGAAAGTGGAATGAAAACTTGCCAATAAAAAAGCTATCCGAAGATAGCTTTTTGTTCAATAGAGTTTTGTGGAAAAGCGCTATGGCTGAATAGCACGCTCAATGTCAGCAATTAAATCTTCATCTTGCGGTTTGGTAAATGAAGAATAAGAATCAACTACGTTGCCTTTGCGATCGACTAAGTATTTGTAAAAATTCCATTTTGGCGCTGAACCCGCTTTTTCTGCTAATAATCGGTACAAAGGATCTGCATCATCGCCACGTACGGCAATGGTTTCAAACATCGGAAACTTAACGCCATAGGTGAGTTCGCATAGTTCGGCAGTTTTGCCTTCATCGTCAAACTCTTGATTAAAGTCACCAGATGGAAAACCTAATACAACAAAGTTTTTGTCTTTGTAGTCATTGTAAAGTTTTTCTAGACCGTCAAACTGTGGAGTGAAGCCACATTTACTTGCAGTATTTACAAACAAAATCGCTTTGTCTTTATAAGCTTCACAAAAATTAACGGTTTCTTGAGAATTAAGTTTGCGCTTCATAAATTTTAATACGTCAGGGCACTCGCTAGCCATAATAGATTGTGAAACAAACAATAACGAGACGAGGGTAATGATTTTTTTCATAGTTTTTTGCTCAAGGAGTTAGAATATTATTTATTTTAACGTATTTTAGACAAAATAGATCATACCGAGTTGAAGCACTTTACCCTCAGAGCAATATGTGATGTCATACACTTAATAACTATTATAAAGACAGGAAGACGACGTTATGCAACATCCTTTGCGTATTTCAATTACGTGTATCGCTTTTGCAGTACTTTCGGCGTGTCAATCCACGACGCAACAGTCCGAGCAAGACTTACTCCCAATCTCTGGAAAAAATACGGCACCGATTGCAGATGCAGCTGTTGCCAAAGACTCTGCGTCACATCTCACAGCGAACAACCAAATCGTAGCGCATAATGCGTCTACGATTACCCTAGAAAAAATCATGTCTGATCCTGATTGGTTAGGGCGTTTTGCTGATAATGCCGGTTGGTCTGTGTTAGGCGACCAGATTGTATTTGAACGAAAACGTGCGGGCAGTGTGGTTAAAGATGTGTTTACCTTGAGTCCTGAAAAAGTTGAGTTAAATGGATCGTTAGCAGCGTTAAAAGATCTGCATTTATTGCAATCAAGCGAGCGCGTAGTCAGTCAAGATAGGCGGTATATTGCGTGGATTTATGATAAACAAGGGTTTATTTTTGACAAAATGACTAATCGCGCCGATGGTTTTTCGCATGGGCAAGACAGCATTAGTCAATTACAGTTTATGCTCGATGGGCGCTTATCGTTTAAGCAAGGGGCGCACATTCATGCGATTAACCCTGAAACCTTTATCCGTCAGTCGCTTTTTTCATGGAAGTTTGCCGATGCACCAGTTGCGGTTAAAGCCGCAGATGATTACATCGCGCAAGAACAAATCGAGTTAATTGGATACATCCAAGTCAAGCGCCAAGAGCGTCAGGACAAGGCTGACTATCGTGAGGCGCTCGTTGAGGCTAATTCAGCGTTAACGCCAACCCCGTTTTATTTTGATAACGACCATCGTTTATCTGCTGTATCGGTTGCGCCTAATGGTAAATGGGCGATTATTGCGACACGTAAAAAAAATAGCTTACGTCAAGATAGCGATATCATGCCACATTATATTCAAGAAGATGGGCGGATCGCAGCTAAAAAAGTCCGCGCACGCGTCGCGGATGCAAAGCCTCAAAATGATGAGTTGTACTTACTCGATTTGACGACGGGTAAGACCCACGAGCTAGCTAAAAGTGTATTACCCGGCTACAACGAAGATGTGCTTGCATCAGTCAAAGCAGAAAATGCTAGGGCGAAAGGTGAGACCTATGAAACCAATCGCTTACCGCGTGACATTACCTTATTTAGTAGTTGGTATTGGAGTGAACCACCCATTTATTGGCATGAAACGGCCAACCAAGTCGGGATAATGCTAGAGGCGTGGGATAACAAAGATCGTTGGATTGTGACGGTTGATTTTGCTAAAAAAGCCTTAGTGACTCAACATCGTTTAAGTGATCAAGCGTGGATCAATTATGCGTTTAATCGCTTTGGTTGGTTAAAAAACTCAGCATCATTGTACTTTTTGTCTGAACACAGTGGTTATTCTCAGTTATATGTAAAGCCTGTTGACGGTCAATTACAGGCATTGACTCAGGGCAATTTTGTGGTTGATCAAATCACTCAAAGCCCAGATGGTCAGTACATCTATTATAAAGCGAATAAAAAGCATCCTGGCATTTATGAAATCTACCGAGTTGCGACAGATACCAATGCAAGCTTGCCCAAAAGTGACATATTGACCCAGCTTAATGGGATGACCGATTATGTGTTAAGCCCTGATGGCACTCAGTTGTTATTAACTCATTCAACCATGAACAGACCGCCTGAATTGTATGTGGCTAGTGCGCTGTCAGCAACAACGCCGGTTAAGATCAGTCAGTTTGTCTCTGAAGAATTTATGGCAATGAGCTTCAAAGCACCGAGTATTATTGAAGTGCCTTCGAGTCATGTGGATGAACCCATTTATTCACGTTTGTATATGCCATCTCACCCTAAAGATGCAGATCCAGCACGAGCCGTGATTTTTAATCATGGGGCAGGGTATTTACAAAATTCGCATATGGGTTGGTCTGGCTATTTTCGTGAGTACATGTTCCATAATATGCTCGCTCAACAAGGTTATGTGGTGTTGGATATGGATTATCGCGCATCAAAAGGTTATGGACGAGATTGGCGCACCGCGATTTATCGTCAAATGGGTACCCCTGAAATTCAAGATCTACGTGATGGCGTCAACTGGTTAGTGGCGAATGCCAATGTCGATCGTGAGCGTATAGGAACGTACGGCGGCTCATATGGTGGCTTCATGACATTCATGGCGTTGTTTACGGCGCCTGATTTATTTCAAGCGGGTGCAGCATTGCGTCCAGTAGCTGATTGGGCGCATTATAATACGCCATACACAGCAAATATTTTGAACACACCAGATATCGATCCGATTGCGTATGAGCGCAGTTCGCCGATTTATTTTGCTGAGGGGCTTCAAAAACCATTATTAATGAATGCGCCTATGGTGGATGATAATGTGTTTTTCGTGGATGTGGTACGTTTGGTACAACGCATGATTGAACTTGAAAAAGTCGATTTTGAAACAGCCATTTATCCCGTAGAGCCGCATGGATTTGTGCAGCCAAGTTCGTGGTTAGATGAATACCGCCGGATCTTTAAGTTGTTTGAAGAGAATTTGTAAGGTCAAAATGGGTATTATTTTAGAGACTATAAAGGCGCAATTTGCGCCTTTTCAATTTATACCCTTTAATTAGAGGGAAACTAGGGATGTATTAATACTGTAACTAAAACCACGAAGGAGTCGTAAATGAAGTTTTTTAAAATAGCCGTAGTATCATTTTTTATGATCTTTCTGTACGGTTGTGCTTCCGCCGCTAAGATGGAAAACATGGCTTACACAGACACAAACAGTAACATCAAGGATTTTGATCCTACTTTACATAATGCTATTGGCGTTGAGCAATCTATTGGAGGAGAATCGACAAACAGCGCTTGGACTTCAGAAATAGGCAATACTGATTTCACTAATGCAGTAAAAAATAGTTTATCCGCACATGGCTTGTTCTCTGATACGGGTAGATTTGTATTAAAAATCAACTTAATTAATGTCGAACAACCGCTATTTGGCATAGACATGACCGTCATCACTTATATTCGTTATAGATTAACTGACTCACAAACAAAAATGACGATATTTGACGAAACCATTATTGCGTCATACACTGCCACTTTTAGTGATGCGTTCCTAGGAACCGACAGGCTTAAGATGGCAAATGAAGGCTCAGGTAAAGAAAATATAAAGGGACTGATAGAAAAACTAGAAACACTAAAAATAAAACCGCTATAAATATCACTAAATTATTATTGATGCCATCGGTAACGTTGCAAACAAACTAAGGAACAGTTATGAATTCTGCACAAACAAATCACATCCCACAAGAAGCATTTGATTGGTACGATGAATACGCCCATGGCTTAATCGACCGCCGTACTTTTATCAAAAAATTGGGTGGGTTAGCTGCCCTTGGCTTTTCCATGAGTGTGTTAACCTCCGCTCTGTTACCTAATTACGCGTTTGCTGAGCAAGTATCGTTTAATGATGAAGATATTAAAGCGACTTACGCAGAATTCGACTCTCCAGGGGGACACGGCAAAGGGCGAGGCTATCTGGTTGTGCCTCAGAATAATACGAATAAGAGTGCTAAGATGCCTGTTGTGTTGGTCATTCACGAAAACCGAGGCTTAAATCCCTATATTAAAGACGTGGCAAGACGACTCGCTAAAGTTGGCTTTATCGCTTTTGCGGCTGATGCGTTATTTCCGTTAGGCGGCTATCCTGGCAATGATGATGAAGGGCGTGTCATGCAAAAAACGTTAGACAACGTTAAAATTCAACATGATTTTGTCGCAGCTGCGCATTTTGTAAAGGCGCATGTGAACAGCAACGGTAAGTTAGGTGCAGTAGGGTTTTGTTTTGGTGGTTATATGGTTAATTATTTAGCTGCAGTTGATGCCGATCTGCTTAGTGCTGGCGTACCGTTTTATGGCACGCCCGCCAGCGCAGAACTACGTAAAAATATTAAATCCCCACTCATGATCCATCTCGCTGAACTGGATAAACGCGTTAACGCTACATGGCCAGAGTATGAACACGATTTAAAAGCGAATAATGTGGAATATACAATGCATATGTATAAAGATACCAACCATGGTTTTCACAATGATTCGACAGGGCGCTATGACGAACTAAATGCAGAGCTTGCATGGCAACGCACTATTGAGTTTTTTAAGCAAAAATGTGGATAGAAACATTGTTAAATGCGAATGAATGAGAATTGAATATAAAAAACTTAGAGGTAAAACGTTATTAAATTTAATAAGCAAACATTTACCAATATTTTCAGAGTAATATTACTCGTTGGTACTGTCATTTCTTTATTCTTTGTACCTTGGATTTTGGTCAAGGCGTGGATATTGCCGTTACCTAATACGGTACAAGAACAAGTCGACCAGTCCTTAAGTCATGGTTTTGATGGCATGATTGTGTATGTTGATACAGACGTTGATACAGACAATCATGCTCCACAATTTTATACCGCAGGCTGGCATGATAAACAACTCAAGATACCCGCGAAGCCTGATGCGCTATTTAAAATTGCGAGTATCAGCAAATTATATGTCGCCGTTTCGATGGCCAAACTCGCTAATAGCAATCGATTGTCGTTAGATCAATCTCTGGATAAGTACTTCCCTGAGCTAGTTGGCAAAATAGAATATGCCGATAGCATTACCTTACGATTAATGGTGCAACATCGCAGTGGGATCCCAAATTTCACTAATAGTGCTGATTTTTGGAGTGATGCACCTGAAAATAAAAAAAGTAACTTAGACTATGCGCTGGCCATGCCAACTAGTTTCGCTCCAGATAAAGGATATGAATATTCAAATACTAATTATCTGTTATTACGAGAAATCATCGCAAAGGTTACTGGTCATAGTCATGAGCAATTTATTCAAGAAAATATATTAACGCCACTTGGATTAGACAATACATTCTTTTCACTTAACGATGTCGACGACATCGATAATGTAATGAGCGGTTACTACGTCGGAGTTGACGAAGATTTTAAAACTGCTGAGTATGGAATGCTGGCAACGGCTGAGGATGTGGGACTGTTCTTGCGCGCACTAAATGATGGTTCGGTGTTTACTAATGCAGCAGAACAAGCCATTTATCAAGATATATATGTTTATGAACATGGTGGGTTATTACCGGGCTATCAAAGCCTAGCTGAATACCATAAAGACATTGATACGGTTGTCGTACAATTTATGAATACCACCGATTTTAATGGCTATGAGTGGAATTTGTCAGAAATAAGCATTAATCGGATTGTGGCAATAATCGAAAATGAAAAAAGAAAATCAATGTGAATTATCGACGGATAAAAAAGTATTGAAATTAGTCAATTTAACGGACGGGGATACGAGCTTTTATGCGTGGAATGATGAAATGCTCGCATTTATTACGATCCCAGCATCGGCAATCATTTCCAGTACGTATGTACTGGTGAATAATATTTACCATATTGGTGAAAAGCAGATAAAATGTAGGGATATGAAAACAAAATGAATTTTCTTCTATGAATAGACGTAAAAAAGGCATTCAAATCGTAAAAGCGCGGATCAAAAAAGCGAATGCAAAATTAGCAACGAACAACAAGCCTAAATATATAAGCAAAGCCGAACGTGAAAAGTTAGCTTTAGCAGAAGCTGCGGAAACCGAGGCTGCAACGATTGACAAAGCGACCGATGCAACAGATTAGTTTAGATGGTCAATGTGTTACGCCATCAAAAATTGTTTGTATTGGCCGTAATTATGTAGAGCATATCAACGAGCTAGGCAATGAAATGCCTACAGAGCCTGTCATTTTTATCAAACCCAACTCTGCAATCACTGATGTAATGACGTTTGATCCACAAGAAGACATTCACTATGAAGCTGAATTGACGTTTGTGGTGCAAGATGGAACGCTTTCTGGCGTAGGTATCGGTTTAGATCTGACCAAACGCGCTGTCCAATCTCAATTAAAAGCAAAAGGTTTACCTTGGGAGCGGGCAAAATCCTTTGATGGTTCAGCTGTGCTGAGTAATTTTGTTTCAATCCCTGGTCGGATTGAGGAACTGAGTCTTGAGCTTTATATCAATGGTGAGCTGACACAGTTAGCTACATTTGATCTGATGTTGCATAAACCCAATGATATTTTAGCTGAAGTCAGTGCGTTTATGACTTGCGAAGAGGGTGATTTGATTATGACGGGAACGCCCAAAGGGGTTGGAAGTATTCAGCTAGGTGCGACGTTCATGGCTCGAGTGTTGAGCAACCAGCAAACTATATTAGAAAATACTTGGAAAGTGAAATAATGAAAAGTACAACATACGATCATTAAGTACGAGGGGATTGGGCAGTATCAGGTGACGTTTGTCGCAAAAAGCTAAACAACCAGTAAGCTAACGCATACCCCCCCCCGGCGATGGCACCATAAATATGTGCATCATACGCAACCGTAGCATTAATCAATGCTGCGGTAGTATCCGTCGTTTGATGTTGTTCTAAGTATAGTTTTACGGCTACACCTGCGAGTAGTAACCACCCTGAAAAGCGCTTGTGCTGCACATCACGTACCGCACCAAATACAAATAACCCATGTAATGCTGCAGAGAGCCCCACATAATAATCAATATGCGGTGACAAAAACCACACGCCAAATGCACTCATAATGCTACAAAAAATTAACAATCCTGCGATATTCCAAGCTCGATAATGCTCGCCATGTAATGCCCAAAGTAAGGCTAGGCCAGCAAGGTTAAGTAAAAGATGATTGGTGTTGGTATGCCAAAAGGCATGCGTCAACAATCGCCAATACTGACCTGCGTTAACTTGAGCGTGGATAAACTCCATCGTGCCGATGAATTGTGAGCCCAACCCATGACACACAATCGCAACAATTGCGATGATAATAAGTGTCAACCAATGCTGATAGTGTATTGGGAAAAATGTTAATAACTTTTTCACATTTATGTACTTTTTAGACTTTTTATGAGTATACTACGTTAGTCGGTAGTATAAACAGTAAAAACCATATTACATACCTATTCTGATGACACACACTACAGGGAATCAACCAATGACGGATGTCAGCATCGCTCACCACGACAAGACTTTAACGCTCACTCTGACTCGCGCCAACAAAAAAAACGCCTTCACCCAACAAATGTATATCGATCTCGCCAATGCCATCAACTTTGCGCAACATGACCATCAAACACGTGTCATTGTTATCCAAGGCAGTGAAGGGTGCTTTACCGCAGGCAATGATATGCATGATTTTGCCTCAATTAAACGCCATGATAGTAATTCAATAAACGGCACTGAGCAGTTTATGATTGCGTTAATGGAATCAAGCTTACCGGTTGTGGCCAAGGTAGAAGGACTCGCAATTGGAATTGGCACAACGTTATTGCTACATTGTGATTTTGTTTATGCCACACCGGATGCAAAATTTATGATGCCGTTTATTAACTTAGGACTAGTACCTGAGTACGCCTCTAGCTATATTTTGCCTCGTTTAACCGGTCATGTGAAAGCCGCTGAATGGTTAATGCTAGGTGAAACCTTTAGCGCGCAAGATGCACGCGATGCGGGAATGATTAACGCGGTCATTGCACCTGAAGATATTGATCAGAAGATCAACCAAGTGGTTGCTAAACTCGTTGCGTTACCGAGGATCTCGATGATGCAAACTAAGCAGCTACTTAAATCTAATCACGAAGAAGTCAAAAAACACGTATTCAAAGAATTAGAAATATTTGTATCGGCAATGCACTCAGATGCAGCACAAGAAGCATTTAGTGCTTTTATTGAAAAGCGCCAACCTGATTTTAGCGCTTATGTGTAGTTTACGGGTAAAAGTTGAATATGCTTGTTTACAGGCAACTAAAAACTGGACACTTCGACGGCATTGACTTGCCAGACGCGGCCTTCTCTAGAAAGCTTAATCGTCCGTATTTGTACAATAATATCCCCATCGTACTCGCCTTTTAGTAGGACTGTAATGGATGCTTGTTTAGCATACTCTTGTCGTCCTGCACGCCCTTGACTTTCTGATTGAATATCGACGTTGTCATACATTTGATAGAATAGATTCTTTTGCACATTTCGATTGGTTCTATAGCGGTCGATCAATCCTGCTAATCTAGGGCTCGATATGGATTTGGCGTAGTCTAACGAATCACTTTCATAGATAGACTCAACAAAGCTAATGGCAATTTCTTCTGGATCACTACCGATCTTAGAAAATGGACGTGAGTCATTATCACAACCATTTATCAGTAGTATTGTTAATATCAAGGCACAACAGCCAATTAATCGTTTAACGATATTCATTTTAGTACCTTTAAGTTACATAGAACGACGGATATAAAAAAAGGAAGCATCTGCTTCCTTTTTTTATCGGCGCTTTTGAATTTTACTGAACTTCTTCTAGCTCTGTAAATTCGCCAGCAAACATCGGACTGGACAGATAACGTTCCGTGCCAGACGCTAAGATAACCACAACATGTTTATCTTTATTTTCTGGACGTTCGGCATAACGTTTAGCTGCGACAACTGCAGCACCCGAAGAAATACCCACTAAAATTCCTTCTTCTTTTAATAAACGGTCAGCCATCGCAAAACATTCTTCGTTAGTGACTTGCTCAACTTCATCAATTAACGATAAGTCTAAGTTACCTGGAATGAAGCCAGCACCAATACCTTGGATCTTATGTGGACCAGGTGTTAATTCTTCACCGGCTAATGCTTGTGTGATAACAGGAGAGTCGGTAGGCTCAACAGCAATTGTAGTAATCGCCTTGCCTTGTTCTTGCTTGATATAACGAGAAACACCCGTAATTGTGCCACCAGTACCTACACCAGCGACGAATGCATCAATCTTACCATCAGTATCTTCCCAAATTTCAGGACCGGTAGTTTTAAAATGAATTTCAGGGTTTGCAGGATTATCGAACTGTTGCAACAACAAATACTTAGCAGGATCAGAGGCGACGATTTCTTGTGCTTTTGCAACCGCGCCTTTCATACCTTTCGGTGCTTCAGTTAATACTACATTAGCACCTAGTGCTTTGAGTAACTTACGACGCTCTAATGACATACTGCTTGGCATGGTAAGCGTTAATTTATAGCCTCGAGAGGCAGCAACAAACGCCAAAGCGACACCTGTGTTGCCAGATGTCGGCTCGACCAATTCAATACCTTGTTTTAAAACGCCACGTTTTTCGGCATCCCAAATCATGTTGGCACCAATGCGGCATTTGATGGAAAAACTAGGGTTACGTGATTCTATTTTTGCGTAGACATTACCGCCAGTTACACGGTTTAGTTTAACTAATGGCGTATGGCCTATCGATAGGGAATTGTCGTCAAAGATGTGCATGTGTCTTTTCCTTTTATTATGTTGCTTAAACATAGGTTTAAATTTGCTTACTAGACTGTATTCTTTTATACAGTCTAGTTATAAGCCTATAATCAATGAGACTAGCACATATTTGAAGTGATATTTTGATATAAGATAGTAGTAATTGTTAATAACGCTACTATACAGTGAGTTTAGTTTTGTGCTCGTTGTAAAGATTTTCAAATGAGAAATGTTTAGCTGCATCGACATTTGGTGTAATGAGTCGGGCGATATCTCGAGCTGAAATAACTCCTCTAATCATATTTAGCTGGGTATCAATGATTAAACAGTGCTGCAAATGATTTTCTTCGGACAGATCATACAATGTCACCAAACCAACAAACTTATCATTATCATCAATGACTAATTTCATTTTAACGTGAGACTGCTTCATGAGCTTTTCAAGCTCAACGGCTTTGACATTACTTCTAATGACTAACGGTCGATGCTGAGTGAAATCCGTTAAGATTGATAACGCCGATGTTTTCGCAGTAATAAATAACTCAGTGGTTGGCCATGCTAACGTGTCGATCAAATCGATATTATGTAATGGTAAATTTTTCATAAGGGTATTCTCTTTAATAGTAGATTAATAAAATGCGTAAAATAATATTAAAAAGATAGTGGTGATCCGCGGATATCGTTTC
>Ga0209136_1002438_pt1 | contig 11274 bp, 10 predicted proteins | sample SaaInl0LU_22_DNA_FD_184640 | JGI IMG/M metagenome (GOLD analysis project Ga0209136, IMG submission 184640) | Marine microbial communities from expanding oxygen minimum zones in the Saanich Inlet - ESP_90LU_22_DNA (SPAdes) (version 2) | ecosystem: Environmental > Aquatic > Marine > Intertidal... | reverse complement strand
GCCATCAATTGATACAGATCCGCCATGGTTTGGATAAATACCACTGAGAACTTTGATGAGGGTTGATTTTCCGGCTCCATTTGCACCAAGCAAAGCCGTTACCTCACCGCCAGAAACATCGAGATCCACACCGCGCAGAACCAAGTTGGCCCCGAAAGCCATTGTGATTTGCTTCATCTCAACGGTGCTTTGCATCTTTGACCTCTCTGTCAATTGCCTTGGCTAGAGCCGAGGGGGCCATAGCCCCCTCGGACACTAACTATTAGAAGGATACGACTGGAATCCAGTCTGCTGCCATCACATCGGTAATTCCGAGTGCCGGCAGGTTTGCACGAAGGTCATCCATGTTGGCGATGTTGTTCTCCAACAGGAAGTCCTGGGTGATCAATGCACCAGGGAACTGGTACTGGTTTTCATCCAGCTCACCAGCAAGGTGCATAATCATGGTCCTTGCAACAACAGCACCGATTGCGTTTGGATCGGTACCAGCGGTTGCCTTCCATGGGCTGTTAGGGGCTGTCATAACTTCGATGTCAGCGTTAGAGATATCGATTCCATAGGCTGAAACCTGTCCCTCCATGCCGTTTTGCTCGATAGCTGAAACTGTTCCCTTTGTGAACTCGTCGTATGGAGCGAAGATGGCAGTTACATCACTGTTTGCCTTCAGAGCTGCGTCAACTAGCTGTGCGTTGTCGGTGGCCACGGAGTTTGTAAACCTACCTACGAAGAACTGCTCGGTCCAGTTGTTGTCTGCTTTGAATTCTTCCCAGATGGTGTGACGACGATCAAGAGGTGCAATACCGAATACGTTTACGTATCCAACATTGATATCACTTCCCATGTCAGCAACCATTTGTGTCAAAACAGTCTCTGCTAGAGCAAAGTCTGACTGTGAGGTTTCGATACCTCGAGGTGCACATTCAGCGGTAGCAATGTCGTAGATGACCACTGGGATGCCAGCGTCAAGTGCGTCATTGATCAGTGGGCACATGGTGTCCGCGTTTCCGTGACGAACGATGATTGCATCAACACCGGAACCAATAGCGGTCTCCATGTCGGTTGCTTGCTTTGCGTTGTCTGTCTGAGCATCGTAGATCTCATACTCAACGCCCATTGCGTCAAACTGCTGAGTGTAACCGTTGCGGAATTGCTGGAAGTAGTCTCCAGCACCACTGTTCTCAACAACAGCAATCTTTACATCTCCATCAAATGGAGCTGGGGCATCACTTGTGGGCTCTGCGGTTTCACCGGTGTCGGTGTTGCTTGAGTCCGTTGATGATCCGGAGTCGCTGCTGCCAGCATCTTCGCTGGCCTGCTGCGTACAACCAGTCAGTAGCAAAGCAAAAACAGCGACACCTGACAGTGTCAACTTCAACTTGTTGTTTGCCAATTTAGTCTCTCTTTCCTTTGTTGTGCTCGCTGCTGCCAGCGAACCCCTTCCCCAGAAGGTCATCTGGGGAAACCTCCTACTACGCCGCCGTCCACTGGAATCACGGTTCCCGTGGTTCTGGATGAATCGTCGGATAGTAGAAACTCAATAGTGGAGGCAACATCGCTTGAACGCACATTGCGTTTCAAAATGTTGCGCTGGGCATAAAACTGCTCTAGCTCGTCAGGCTTGACTCCGTGAGCGGCGGCCCTTTCCTCGCGGATACCCTCATTCCAAAGAGCGCTGTTGTCAAAAATCGCATCGGGGTTGACCGCATTGGATCTGATTCCATCGGACCCAGCCTCAATTGCGGCAATTCTCATCAATTGCACCATGCCCGCTTTGGTGACCGAATATGCGCCGAAACCTGCTCCGGGGGAGAAAGCGTTCTTGGAGGCGTTATAAACCAATGAGCCACCAATTGCTTGCTTAGAGAGCACCCTTATGGAGTGCTTTGTCAAACTAAACGCACTTGTTAGATTCACGTCAATTGCTTGGTTCCAGCGATCAAGGCTGAGATCGACCAAGTTGTCAGTAACTGCGATTCCCGCATTGGCGACAATTCCGTCCAATCCGCCGAAGTTATCAAGTGCCGACTGGACCGTTTGTTGAACGACACTGTCATCGGATTGATCTCCGGCTGAAGCTACGACATCGACCCCATGTTCACTTGCTAGCTGAGCCGCGACCTCCTGAACCCTTTCTGCATTTAGGTCGGCAACTACGAGTGAAGCGCCTAATGATGCGAGGTGATTACTCACGCCGAGCCCGATCCCGCTGGCTGCACCGGTGACTATGAATACTCGACCGGAGAATTTCTTGGGAGCAGGTTTTAGCGAGAGCTTATAAAGCTCCATTGGCCAATACTCGAATCGGAAAATCTCCGCGTCCGGAATTGCTTCTCCAGCACCAAAACTGTCGATTACTCTTGCGGCAACGGAATGAGTATGGAAGGCCACCTCGGCGATCATTTTTGCCTCTTTGAGGTTTTCTCCCGAAGTAATTGCACCCAAGCCTGGTACTAGGGCAACTCTGGGAACAGGCTCTAGTAAGTCATAACCCTCTGGAAGTAAATGCAGGTTTCTCTTTGTGTATTCGTTGTAGCTCGCCTCATAAGCCTTGAAGGCTTTTTCAATTCCTGTTTCAGAAGGGTCATCGATAACAATCGAAAACGGTCTAATTCTGAGCATATGGTCTGCAGATGAAACTCCTGCAGACACCAAAGCGTGCAAATCATTGCGGTTAGCGATCTCTAGAAATCTTGTGTCCAGATGTGCAACTTTGTGCTTCAGTCGGCTAAATTGACCGCGGATTCTGGGCAACACATCCTCTACGACAGGAGCCTTGGGGGATGTCGATTTTGCCGGCTTTCGCTTGCTTTCCAAATAATCGTTGGCTTTATTGACTACATCCAGAGTCTCCTGCAGACACTGCTCACTGGTTTCCGCCCAGGTTATAACTCCATGGTGGGCAAGGATGATACCTCGATAATTCTCTAACTTCTCGGCAACTTTGCTCAACGGAAATCCCGGCCTCATCCATTCGACGTAGGCCCACTCGTCGCCAAAAGCCTCAAGTGCGGCTTCACGGCCCTTGGGGTGATTGGTCAACGCGCAAATGGCATCAGCGTGAACGTGATCTATGTGTTTGAAAGGCATGAAACCATGGAGGAGAGTCTCAATAGAAGGCCTCGGTGCTCCGGAAAGCATGATTGATTTGCTAACCAAATCGACCATTTCCTCATCAGTCAAATCGTCGTATTTCTTTAGATCCTCAAGGACATCGAGGTCCAATGGGGCAAAAGTCTTTTCGCTGGCTGTTGCCATATCCCCGCCGCTGGCCTTGACCCATAGAATTCTTTTCCTGACGCCGTCTATTTCTACTTCGCCTTTTGCGGAGGTATTACCGCCTCCAAATACGACAAGAGATGTATCCGCACCGATGGTGCGGGTGCGCTCGACGAGCTCTTTTAGCTCTGGAGCTTCTAGAAGTGGATTAGTCATTTTTAACCAACTTCTCAACCGTCTCACCAGTATCTGTCTCTGAAACCCCGTGTTCGGTGACTACTGCCGAGATAAAACGTCCCGGGGTGACGTCAAAAGCAGGGTTGAAACCTTTGTCTAACTCGGGTGCTATCTGAACGCCATGTAGGTTGGTGACTTCTTCGGGAGAGCGAAGCTCAATCTCGATAGCGTCTCCATTTTCGTAACTCAGATCGACCGTGGAACTTGGAGCGGCAACCATGAAGGGTATTCCGGCCTCTTTGCAGGCCAGAGCAACTCCCAAAGAGCCAATCTTGTTTGCGGTGTCACCGTTCTTAGCGATCCGATCAGCGCCGATTACAGCGAAATCGACCAACCCTCGCATTATTGTGCTAGCCGCCGCACCATCTGCCTGGACTAAGTAGTTCATACCGTCCTGATGAAGTTCCCAAGCGGTTAATCTGGCTCCTTGCAGAAGCGGTCTGGTCTCGTCTGCATAAACGATTTCAATTGCCCCGCGACTGTTGAGTTCTCGAATGATTCCTAAGGCGGTGCCCCATGTGGAGGTGGCCAATGAGCCGGTGTTGCAGTGGGTCAATACTCGAAGTTTTGATTTACCCGTCTTTGCCATAATCCAGTCTGCACCGTGCTTGGATAAATCCCTATTGGCCTGCTCGTCTTCGGCTGCGATTTTGTGGGCTAAGGTCAAAATTGTCTCAAGACCTTGATCGACGCTTTCAATCACGCGGTCGACACCCCAAGCCAGATTCACTGCAGTTGGTCGGGCATTTCGGATACGGAGTATTTCCGAGTAAATTTTTTCATCAGACCAGCCTTCGCTGGTCCCTTGAACCATTGCAAGGGCTACACCGTAAGCACCAACAACTCCCAGAGCCGGAGCCCCTCTGACGACCAGACGTTCTATTGAGTCCACGAGAGTGTCCACATCAGAGCAAATAATGTTTGTCTCATCGAGTGGAAGTGAGGTCTGATCCAGGAGAACTATCTCCTTCTCAGCCCAAACGACTGGCCTGATATCACTCATTGTGACCTCCAGTTAGCAGTCGAATAATCAATTCGCATTCCTCCTCGAATGGTGTTCGGTCTGAACAATTGTTCACAATTGTTACAGCCGTACACTGATTGAGAATAATGATGCTACATAAATCTGTCAAAGTCAGCGAATTAGGTAACAGATTGAAAACAATCTCTGAGTGAAACCTCTCAAGAAGTTTTCAGAAGTGCTTCAGCTGTATTCAGGTCTGTGACAAGGTGCGTGATCATTCCGCCCTTGGCAGCTGCGGCTATTGCCGGAACTTTATTGGTTCCCATGGCAACGACGGCTCTGTCTGGAAGCGAATAAATTTCATCCACTGTAAGACTGATAATTCTTTGCTCAATGGCACTCGGCACATACCTGCCGTTGGCATCAAAATAAATGCCCGATATGTCCCCTACCGCTCCCTTGCTAATTAGTCGTTCGAGTTCTCCGGTAGGACCAATCTCCTCGATCAGTGGACCGCTACCTGGAGCAACACCTCCGATTCCATAAAGTCCGAGTCGGGCAGACTTGGCCATTGAAAGCGTGCTTTTCACATCCGGCTCGTCTTTCATCATGTCCGCACTGCTTATGCTCGCCATAATGAACGGTGCTGGAAGGTGTCTGGTTTTTCCTCCAACGGTTTCTGCAAGGTCACTCGCCACTTCATGGGGATTAACTACAAGGTTTCCGCTCGGTCTGCTCCCAAGTGCGGGGACAAAAGTGCAATCAATTTCGAAACCCCTCATATGGGGAACGATGTGATCAAGCGTGACACTCAATCCGACAGCTACGACATCACCTGGCTGTAAATAACTCTTCAGGAATTCAGCACCTAGAGCTCCAACTGAGTCCATTGATTCCTCAGCGTCGTTCAATGAAGGGGCAACCCAAGCTTGCTTGAGATTGAATTTCTGGGCGAGTCCCATTTGCAGATCTGGAAAAATCGACTCGTCGCTGTGGACTTTTATTTCGACAATTCCTTCTTCACGGGCTTTCGCCAACATGCGTGTGACCTGCACCCGAGACAAACCCATCAGGTCGGCAATTTTTTGATGAGTCAGACCGTGGGTGTAGTGAAGGGAGGCGATTCTTCCAAGCATGAGAACAACTTATCGCTAATTGTGAACTGAGAGTATTTGGTCTTTGGGGAAGCGAGATGATTCGTCCCCCAGCAAAATTGCCCTGTAGGTCATCTCGGCACTGTCTTCCATATTCAGCATTTTTCGATAAGCCCAGGTAGCAGTTTCGCCGCAAGTCACCACCCCGTGATGACTCATTATTACGACGTCATTTTTTTCAAACTGCTTAGACACAGCTGACGCTAGATCGTTGCTGGCATTCGGGGCGAAAGGGCTGGTTCCATAGGAACGCACGTAAGAAATGTGATCGAGAGTGAAAAATCTAATTTCTTTACCCAGTGCATCTAACAAGACCGAGTGTTTTGGGTGTGCGTGCACGACAAAATGAGCGTCTGGTCGTTGTTTATATATCCCTGCGTGCATTCTCCACTCGGTGGAGGGTTCCATATCCCCGTCAATGATTTCCCCATCCAAGGTCATCTTTACGAAGCTTTCGTTATCTAGTCTGTTAAGCCAGGTACCAGCTCCAGTCACAATCATCGCTTCTCTGTTTTCTGGATCGAGCATCGACAGGTTCCCCGCACTGGCCTTTGTCATTTGCCTTCCAACAATGTCGGCCCCAATTCTTATGAGTTCATCGAGGGGACCTTTTTGAATGTCTGAAATTTTCATGTTTGCCTTCCCTTGAACAAAAGTTCACTTGACATACTAATGTTCATTTTGCTTATATACTCAAAAAAAGTTTTTTAGGAATTAAGTTCAGAGATTGATTGGGGTCAAGGATGACGATAACCGCTCAGCACGAAAAGAGTCTGGCGGAGGTGGCTCAGGGCATTCGAGAGAGAGTGCTAGCTCACTCTCTGAAGAACAACGGTGGCTACATGAGCCAAGCTTGCTCATCCGCAGAGCTGCTCAGCTGCCTATATGGAGGAATGGTAGATCTGCCGGAGCTGGAAGCGCCTTTGCTTCCCGGGTCTTTTGCTGGCACGCCGGGTATTGGCGGTGTAAATAGAAATACGGGCATTGATTTTCACGGCGGTAGAGATCCAAACAGAGACCGACTTATAAGTTCGCCGGCCCACTACGCCTTGGTAATTTACGCAGCCATGATTGAAACTGGCCGCCTTTCAGAAGACGCGTTGGACCATTTCAATAAGGACGGATCAACAGTTGAGATGATTGGGGCAGAGCACTCACCAGGATTTGAGACAACTACGGGATCGCTCTCTCAAGCCATATCTCAGGCCACCGGAGTGGCCCTGGCAAGAAAGACTAGACAGGAAAAAGGAAACACCTGGGTGTTCATGAGCGATGGCGAATTCCAAGAGGGTCAAACCTACGAAGCCCTCCAGGCGGCCAGCTTTTATAGCCTCAATCAACTTAAAGTGATAGTTGATGTAAATGAGGCTCAGTGTGATGGACCCATGGATCAGGTTATGACGATTGAGCCTCTCAAAAGTCGAGTTGAAGCATTCGGCTGGGAAGTCATTCAGGTCGATGGGCACGATACCGACGCAATTTTTGAAGCAAGTAAGACTAAAACAAAAAAGCCATTGATGATTCTCTGCTACACAGACGGAACCAGGGGCTTGCCACTGCTAAAAAACAGGTATCCAGTTCTGCACTACTTGAGATTTACCAGCGAGGAAGAAAAGACCCAATACGAGCAGGCCTACCAGGAGATGACGAAATGAGCTACGAGATTGTCGCAAGGCCGCACCAACAGAACTTTATTGATTGGTCCGCTGACAAGCCCGAAGTTGTAGTGCTGACGGCCGACCTAACAAATTCTTGTGAGGTGGGTAAGTGGAGAGACACTTATCCAGACCGCTATTTTTCGATGGGAATGGCTGAGCAGAACATGATTGGTGTTGCTGCCGGAATGGCCAGAGAGGGATTTGAGCCTTGGCTTCACACCTTCGCTGTATTTCTTTACAGACGACCGCTTGATCAATTGCAAATGTCGATTGCATATCCAGCTCTCAAAGTTCGCCTCGTCGGTTTTTTGCCAGGCATCATGACTCCCGGAGGAGTAACCCACCAAGCAATTGAGGACTTGGCGATAATGAGGGCAATTCCCAACATGACCATTTTGGAGGTTGGTGACGCAACAGAGGCTGAGAGCATGCTGGATGTTGCGCACGCAATTGATGGCCCCGTTTACATTCGGCAGCTAAGGGGTGAGGTATCGCGCATTTTTCCAAAAGATGAACCGATGGAGTTCAATAAGGCGAGAATACTGTCAACGGGTGAGGACATCACCCTGGTCACCTCCGGGATTATGACCGAAGAGGCACTTCGAGCAATTCCCCTGATCCAAGCGCAGGGTGTTTCGGTTCAGCATCTACATGTTTCAACCATCAAGCCATTTGACGATCCACAGGTGATCAAAGCTGTAACAAGTGCCAAGAAAGGCGTAATAACTATGGAAAACCACACCATAGTTGGTGGTGTCGGATCAGCGGTTGCTGAACTCATGGCTGAGCATGGGGCGAACGCGCCTTTGAGAAGAATCGGCGTAAGGGATACCTACGCTCATGGCGCAAGCCAGAAACACCTGATGGCGGAGTTAGGCCTAAATGCAAATTCTTTAGTAGAAGCTGTTGAGGAACTCTTGGGACGGTCGTTGAATATTGACCCAGACGAACTCGCGGCAGCAAGAGTTGTGGATGTTCATAGCTCGGCAAAAGCGGAGGCGCTCTAATGGAGCAGTTGGTTGTCACGTATCAACTACGCACCGATGACCCGAAGGGCTTAGCAGACGCAATTCGGGTTGAGCAATCTATCGAGTTTCCCAAAGAGCTAGCCCCGCAGTGGATTCAAGACGAAATTGTTGGACAAATCGTTTCAATGGGAAACACCGTGGATGGAATCACCGAGGTTGTCATTTCCTATAACCCTGGAAACACCGGTTTTGAACTACCTCAGCTGATGAATGTTCTGTGGGGGAACGTTTCAATTATGGAAGGCGTGCGAATTATCGCAATCGATTTTCCCGACTCAATTCTGAGTAGGTTCAAAGGACCTCGATTCGGAATTGATGGACTACGCGAGATGTTTCAGGCCCCGAAGCGTCCATTAGCATCAACCGCTCTGAAGCCAATGGGCTCCTCAAGCAAGGATTTGGCCGAAATGGCTTACAAGATTGCCAAAGCCGGATTCGACACCATAAAGGACGACCACTCTTTGGCAAATCAGCCTTGGTCACTTTGGAAGGAAAGGGTCGAGGTGGTTTCCGAGGCTGTGAACCGTGCGAACGAGGAAACTGGCGGAAACTGCCTGTACGCGCCGAGCTTGAACCTACCAGCTAATGAGATGTTGGACGCGGCAAGAGATGCCAAGCGTATGGGTGCAACCTCTTTGTTGATTCTTCCCGGAATAAGTGGACTAGATGTGATGCGATCGATTGCTGAGGATGACGAGGTTTCCCTCCCAATTATGGGGCACCCATCCATGCTCGGTAGCTTTGCGATAAGCAGGGAGCAGGGTATAAGTCACGGCATTCTCTTCGGCGAAATCATGCGAATTGCTGGCGCTGACATAGCCATTTTCCCCAACTACGGGGGAAGGTTCTCATTCACTAAAGAGCAGTGTGCGGAGATTGGTACCTCTGCAAGAAAAGCACTGGGTCATCTGAAACCATTGTGGATTTCCCCAGCTGGCGGCATGCAAATCGAAAGCATCGACCAGCAGATTGATTTTTACGGAACAGACACGGCCTCTTTGATTGGCGGCGCTCTGCATAAAGGAGATCTGTTCGAAAACGCCTCTGCCATGGTGAAGAAATTGCACGCACACGGCTAGCTCATGATGAGTTTCCGAACTGCCGGAAGGTCTGCATCTGACCAGTCAAGGCTTTCCAAGTCTTCTCTTTCCAGCCAAATCAACTGATCGTGATCAGTTGATTCAGTTGGTTCAACATCTGACTGGACCAGGTAGCAGCTAAGTTCCACCTCCCAGTCGGGAAGAATCGTTGTTGAGTGGTCGAACAGTTCGAGGTTGTAAATATCTATATCTAACTCTTCCTTGATCTCTCGAATCAGGGCTTCGTCAGTTAGTTCGCCTTCCTCTAGTTTCCCTCCGGGAAACTCCCATTTGCCGGGTAGAGGTTTATGGGGTGCTCTTCGCATTGCCAGCACTAGGTTACCTTTGGTGAAAATTGCTGCTGTTACCTTGATGTGTTTCCTCATCGTCTCCCTCGGGTTAACCCTAGAGGTGAAGAAAATCGTTAACTTGTTTGAAACCCAATTTGTGTATGGTGAAAGGGTGACCAAACTACGGCAGTTACTTTTAGATAAGCCCGCCGCCGAGGATCACAAATACTCCAGGGGAGTAGTTGGTTTCATAACTGGCTCCAACAGGTTCCCCGGTGCTGCTTTATTGGGGGTCACGGCAGCAATACAGAGTGGTTGTGGTTATACGCGGCTGGTTGGTAATGAGCGCCTGTGTAATTTTGTTCTTAGTCAACGTCCAGAAGTTGTTTGTGAAGATGGAAACGTTGATGCTTGGGTGTTAGGAAGCGGAGTTCCGGAAGAAGATCTGAACAGACTCTATGACCTGGCCGCTAAGTTTCGGGAAATAAAACCGCTGGTTATTGATGCCGGCGCCATCAGCCACCTCACCAAACAGCGTCCTCTGGCTGATTTCATAATGACCCCTCATCACAAAGAAGCCCAGGGGATATTAGAAAAATTTGGTGTGGTGATGAGTTTGGAATCCATTGCAGCTGACCCAGAGTCAGCTGCGATGAAGCTTGCTGAGCTCACGGGCGGTGTTGTGAATTTGAAGGCCAATGTTTCAGTGATTGCAGCTCAGGGTGAGACACCGATTGTCACAGAGCCACTGAATACTTATTTGTCTACAGCCGGCACCGGGGACCTGCTTGCAGGTGTCACCGGGGCCTTATTAGCTCGTCATGTAAAACTGATTGGCGTCCCAGACAGAAAACGCATGATGAGAATTGCTGAGTTGGGACTTCAAGTCTTATCGACTTCCGCGGAGATTGCTGTCAGTCGAACAGGGGTTGGGGCGAGCGACATTGCTGCCAATATTCACTTGGCAGCAAAACAGTTATCCGAATAACTCGGGGATTGTTTTCACGTGAGCTGATTTGAGCTCAAGCAAGTCAATGTCTGCAACGTTCTGGATTTCCAGACTTGAACTCTCCAAGTCCGTCACACCAATGCGAACTACTGGAACCCCTCTTGCTTCGCAAAGGCTTACGAACTTGACGTCATCCTCTCGACCAACGCTGACAATTGCTCTTGCTTGAGATTCGCTGAACATGGCAGCTGTCAGGTCAATTCCATCTCGCTCCATGAGCTCTCCAAGCCAGATGCGAGCCCCGTTGCCAAATCGAAGACTGCTCTCAACCAGTGCTTGGGCAAGGCCGCCTTCAGAAACATCATGAGCACTTGCAATCATTCCTTGGATGTTTGCCCCGTGGATCAAATCAGCCAGCTCAATTTCTTTTTGGATATCAACAACTGGTGGCTTGCCACCAAGGTGACCGTGGATGACCTCAGCCCAGGCTGAGCCGTCTAGTTCATCTCTGGTTGCGCCGAGAAGGTAGATGTTATGACCGGTGTCTTGCCAGCCGGACGGAATCCTCCTTGCAACATCATCGATAACACCCATTACTCCAACCACTGGTGTTGGATAAATTGCTGTGTCACCTGTTTGGTTATAAAAACTTACGTTTCCACCGGTTACAGGAATACCTGCTTCCATGCAGGCATCAGC
>Ga0209136_1002434_pt1 | contig 11287 bp, 10 predicted proteins | sample SaaInl0LU_22_DNA_FD_184640 | JGI IMG/M metagenome (GOLD analysis project Ga0209136, IMG submission 184640) | Marine microbial communities from expanding oxygen minimum zones in the Saanich Inlet - ESP_90LU_22_DNA (SPAdes) (version 2) | ecosystem: Environmental > Aquatic > Marine > Intertidal... | reverse complement strand
ACTAAGAGCTTTATCCCATAATAGGCTGTTACGGTTATATTGACGGATGCCGTTGTAAGTAAATTCTTTTTGGCTATAAAGTCTGTATTCTTCAGGGTTATCACGAATTAATGCACGTGACAGTAATGCCATATCACGAGGCGATGTAAAATGTTCACTATCATGCAAACCATGTGAATTGACAAAATGACTTGAATTCATATTTAGTTTCGCAGCATGAGCGTTCATCATTGAAGCAAATGCTTCTTCTGAGCCGGCAATATGTTCTGCCATCGCGACACACGCATCGTTACCAGACTGGATGACGATACCATGGATCAAATCAGACACACTGACTTGAGTGCCCACCTCAATAAACATCTTTGATGAATCAGGGAAGTTTTTAGCCCAAGCTTTTTCTGAAATAGTGACTGGGTCGTTGAGCGCAATATTACCTGCTTGTAATTCTTGACCGATTACATACATCGTCATAATTTTGGTCAATGACGCAGGGGCAAGTTGCATATCTGCGTTTTGTTCTGCAATCACATCGCCGGTATTGGCATCAAGTAAAATATAACCTGATGCAGCCACGCTCGGTGCGGGAGGAATGATCACCACCGCATGGGAGAAAAAAGAACAACACAGAAAACAAAACAAGATAATAATTTTTTGCATACAACACCTAGGGACAAACAAAATGGATGATTTACATGATAACATTTCCATGCGGACATTTGACTATATCAGGGTAAAAAAGTTTCAATTAAACGAAGACTTATTCACTGATATAGATGAAAGCTTGGTCATACCCTGTACCGCGAACATCGAGCAATAACGCATCTGCAAGCACACGGTTATCAATCGGGCCAATTAGTGTGCGATAAATTTTATTATTAGCGCTAATTGTTGCAGGGTGTTGGTAAATGACATTTGCAGCTAGGGCTAATGATTCCGCTTTTGCTTTATCATTAAACGCTGCAATTTGAATAAAGAGCTGATTAGCGTTAGATTCAATTGGACTAGGGTCAAGGTATTGATTCAGTGAAATGCTCGGATTATTAGCTACTGTTACCATGTTATTTTCATCGACATGTATTACTTCTAATTTGATAGAAGCGGTTCCGGTGGATAAGTAATCCAGTTCTTTAGCTGCGGCAAACGATAAATCAAGTATCCGGTTATGGTGAAATGGACCACGGTCATTAATACGCACAATGATACTTTTGTTGTTTTTGGTGTTCGTTACACGTGCATAAGACGGCAGCGGCAGCGTTTTATGGGCTGCAGTAAATTCGTACATATCAAAAACCTCACCATTTGACGTTAGATGGCCATGAAATTTTTGTCCATACCAGGATGCGTATCCATGTTCGACGACGCCTTTACCAGAGAGTATTGGTTGGTAATTAATCCCGCGGATAGTATAAGGGCGCATGTTGGCTAAACGGTAAGGTTCAAATTGAGGAATGATAATACTCGGCTCATGATCCGGTATTAATGTAATTGGTGCTGAATCTACTCGCATAGAATAGCGACTTTTAGGCGCTGATGAACATGCTGCAAGTGCAAAAATACAAAGTGATATGCAGATAATTCGGGGTAATATAATCATCGTGACATGACTCTTTTTTGGGTTGAAATCGCCATTAGTAAACCAAATCCAGACATCAAAGTCACCATCGAAGTACCGCCATAACTGACTAGTGGTAAAGGCACACCAACAACCGGTAATAGACCCGACACCATGCCCATATTGACAAAAACATAGACAAAAAAAGTGAGAGTGATACTACCCGCTAATAATTTACTGAATAAAAACTGACATCTAGAAGCGATAATCAAACCACGTCCGACAATAAAACCATAGACTAATAACAGACCGATGACGCCTAAAAAGCCAAATTCTTCGCTAAAAACGGCAAAAATGAAGTCTGTATGGCGTTCAGGTAAAAATTCAAGTTGTGATTGAGAGCCCTGTAACCAGCCTTTACCTGTCATGCCACCAGATCCGATCGCTATTTTCGATTGGATAATGTGATAGCCAGCGCCGAGTGGATCGCTTTCTGGATTTAAAAAGGTCGTGACCCGTTGTTTTTGATAGGCTTTCATCAAAAACAACCACATAATTGGGGCGAAGCTACCAATTAGTAAGGCGAAAAGAGCGATGATCCGCCAACTCATTCCGGCTAAAAACAAGGCAAATATACCTGAGCTAGCAATTAACAAGGCTGTACCTAAGTCGGGTTGACGCGCAATGAGAAGGGTGGGAATACACACAATTAAAAAGGCAACCATTAAGTGTTTGAAACTTGGTGGCATCCCATCTTTGCTTATGTACCAAGCTACGGTCATCGGAACAAATAATTTTAATATTTCTGAAGGCTGAAAGCGAAACACACCTAAATCTAACCACCGTTGCGCACCCTTTCCAGTTACGCCAATGATTAAGACTGAAAGAAGTAGGACAATCCCAATCCCATAGACGAAAGGAGAGATATTACGATAAAAGGATACTGGCACTTGAGCTAAGACAAACATGGCCACTAACCCTATCGCTAAGCGGATAACTTGACGTTGAATTAATGCCATATCTTGCCCGCTAGCAGAATAAATGGTAAACAAGCCAATGGTCATTAACACGAACAAACCCGCAAGTAACCAGCCATCAATATGAAGTCGCGCTAAAAAATTGTCGGATTGTTGCATTGCTGTTTTTGATACCGGCATTAGTGCGTTTCTCCTAACCAATAATCCATGACACTGCGAGAAATAGGAGCGGCATTCGAGCCACCACCGCCGGCATTTTCTAATGCTACGATGACACTCAATTTAGGATCTTTTGCCGGTGCATAGCCTAAATACATCGCATTATCTTTTAAATAGTCGGCAATGATCAAATCATCCACATCTTCATCTTGGCCAACTGAAAATAACTGCGCAGTCCCTGTTTTACCCGCTGATGCGTATGAACTGTTACGAAACGCTTTAAACGCAGTGCCATGTGGTGTATTGACCGTATCAAACATCGCTTGTTGCACTATATCCCAATTTTTCTTTTGCAGTACTCTAATAGGTTCAGCGGTGTTTAACGGTTCTGCAATGACTTGGTCATCTAGCATGCTTGCTTTAAGTAGCTTAGGACGATTTTTAACGCCATAATTAATAATCGTATTGATTGAATCAATTAATTGTACGGGTGTTGCGGTCCAGTATCCTTGTCCAATACCAACAGAAATCGTATCGCCAATATACCAAGGTTGATTAAACTTCGCACGCTTCCAACCTCGGCTCGGTAAATTGCCATCAGACTCTTCTAACAGATCAATGTTGGTGTGTTCGCCAAAGCCAAATTGCGCCATGTATTCATGGATTGTATCAATGCCTAATTTATAAGCTAATTCATAAAAAAACGTATCACACGACACCACAATTGATCGTTGGACATCCACTTTTCCGTGCCCACGCTTCAACCAATCACGCCAAACATGTTCAACATCTTCTAACTGGTAATAGCCTTTATCTTGAATTTTAGTATTGTTAGTGATTTTTTGCGATTCTAAGCCTAACAATGCTAAATGAGGCTTGATTAATGATGCAGGCGGGTATTGTCCTTGTACCGCTCGATTGAGAAGGGGTCTGTCATTATTTTCAATTAATTTAGAATAATCTTTTTGCGAGATGCCATTTACAAATAAATTTGGGTCGTAGGACGGACTTGAATACATCGCTAAAATCCCACCATCACTTGGATCTGAAACCACCACGGAGCCTTTTTTATCGGCCAACAGAGATTGTACATAAAGTTGTAATTCAATATCAATGTTGAGAATCAAGTCTTCACCAGGTTGCGGTGGGGTTTGTGCTAATATCCGTAATGTGCGTCCTTTACTATCTACTTCTAGGTGCGCATAGCCGACTTTGCCATGCAGGCGTTCTTCGTAATACCGTTCGACACCTTGTTTACCGATATTTTTACTCGCAGCATAATTGGATTGTGCCCCCCAACTAGCAATCAAATTTAGATCCCGTGCGTTGATTTTAGAGACATATCCCAATACGTGCGTTAAGGCACTGCCGTAGGGATAGTAACGCGCAAGACTGGCTTCAACGGCAACGCCATCAAAACGATGTTGTTGTGCAGAAAATAACGCCATCATATCTTCATCCATATTCGCAATCAGAGTCACAGGATGAAACCTGCGTTGGCGTTTTCGGTTACGTTCGAACCGAGCAATATCGGCGGGGGTAAGCTCAAGTAGCTGTTGTAATTCGTCTAATAGTGTATCGAGATCTTCGACTTGTTCCAGCGACACTTCGAGGTTAAATACAGGTCGATTTTCAGCAATGATCGTGCCGTTGCGATCATAAATAATACCGCGATTAGGCGCGATAGGGATCACCTTAATGCGATTGCCATCGGCACGTATTTGATAATCTTCAAACTGCTCTACTTGCAGTGAATAGAGGTTATGTAAAACAACTAAAATCAGGGTGAGACACAAGAGCACAGCAAAGAGACAACGACGGAGAAATAAGTTGGATTCCGCAGTAAAATCTCGAATAGTCTGGCGTCGGTTATTCATTATGGGAAGTGCACCTATTCTCGGTGATAAGGATGGTTTTGGGTTATCGACCACGCACGGTAAAGGCTTTCAACGACAATGACGCGCACCAAGGGGTGAGGGAGTGTTAATGGGGATAATGACCAGCGTTGCTCAGCGAGCGCAATGCATGCTGGGGCTAGACCTTCGGGACCACCAATTAATAAACTGACGTCGCGCCCATCCATCTTCCAGGTATCAATTTGTTTGGCTAATGTGGGGGAATCCCACGGTTTACCCAATACTTCGAGCGTGACTACTCGGTCATGTTTACCGATGGCTTGGCAAGTAAGTTCCCCTTCTTTTTCTAAAATTCTAGCAACGTCGGCGTTTTTACCTCTTTTCCCAGCAAGGATTTGAGTAAATTTGACAGGCATGTCTGAAGGGAATCGTTTGAGAAAATGAGCGCATCCGGTTTCAACCCAGTCAGGCATTTTAGTTCCAACTGCAATAATTTGGATGCGCATCGTTATGCTAACCTAAGGTTATAAAGACCAGAGTTTTTCTAGTTGATAAAAATCGCGGGTTTCGTCTTGCATAACATGCAGAACAACGTCACCTAAATCGACTAATACCCATTCACCTGTATCTTGTCCTTCAATACTTAAGGGAGGCGAACCTGCGCGTTTCATCTCGATTACAACATTTTCCGCAATAGAGCGAACATGTCGTTTTGAGTTACCTGAACACACTAACATCGTGTCGGTAACAGTTGATCTACCAGTGACATCAATATCTATGATGTCTCTACCTTTCATGTCTTCAATTTTATCAATGACGAATTTTTTTAAGCTATCGTGGTCCAAAGTTGCCTCAGTTTGCAAATAAATGATTTCTACGTATATAGTTTAACACGCTTGGCGTAATAAATTGACTTTCTATATCGCGGTTTGGTAATTCTAACCTGCATTGGGTGGATGAAATATTCACTCTAGGCAAGATAACTCGGGTGATACAACCTATTTTATAGTGTATCGGACCCGGGGTTAATGTGTTGATATTTTGCACGATTTTTTTAGGTAATATGCTTACTTTAGTTGGAACTTGGTCTCTTGGGAGTACAATGATGTGGCATAGCTGCATAATATCAGTATATCGATACCATTTGTCCAAGCTTTGTAGACTGTCTTCACCGATAATAAAAAATACACGATAATGCTCAGAAAAATGCAACAGAGTGTTGAACGTAAAACTTGTTTCAGGCTGAGTTAACTCATAATCGCTGATCGTTAAACTAGGAAATTCAGCGGTACATAACTGCAACATGGCCAAACGATGCGCATTGGATACAGGGGGTTGGTCGAGTTTAAGAGGTGAAATATGATTAGGTAATAAAGTAATATTACCCACGCCATACTGCTGTTGCAGTGCTAATAAAGGCTCAATATGGCCACGGTGCGGCGGGTTGAAACTTCCACCAAATAAATAGAGCAGGGGTTTATGCATAACTCAACGTAAACTCATCTAAACCGTATGGCGTAAAGAGAAGGCATAAATGACACAACAATACATAAGGGCGAGTAGGTTGTGTGTTTTTAAACTGAAAGTCAGCTTCTTTTAATGCCGCTCTGATTGAAGCAAATTTTTGTGGTGTAAATTGTTTAAGTAAATCGGTATACAGACCTTGTTTATTGCCCCATATACGTAATGCAGTCCAATTAATCCGTTCGCCGTTGCGCTGGAGTTGATCAATGGTATAGAGTGTTTCCCATTCTTTAATCAATGCCCAGATAATAATGTTAGGTTCTAGCCCTTCACTCTCAAGGCGAAACAATAACTTAACGATCCGTTGAGCATCACCAGCAAGCATTGTGTCAATGAGTTGATATACGGTATAACGTGATTGCTCGACAACGGCTGCCTTGCATTGCTTTATGTTTAGTGTGCCACCTGCATACAATAAACCCAGTTTATCGATTTCTTGTTTGGCAGCGAGCATATTACCTTCACAGGCATCAGCGACAAACGCGATACAATCTGGTGTGGTATGTATTGGGATCTGTTGTAGAAGCTGTGCGACCCAATTTTCTAAGTCACGTCCTTCAAGCGCAAAACAAGGGATGAACCAACCCGCAGATTGATAGGTTTTAAACCACTTGGTGTTTTGCACATCTTTGCCAACACGTGGACCATAGAGGACAATTAACACATCCGATGAAGGTTGCTCAGCTATGCTCAATAATGCTTTACTGCCTTCTTTACCCGGTTTACCTGTAGGTAAATGAAGTTCAATCAGTTGTTTATCGCTAAATAATGACATCGTTTGCGTGGCCTCTAGTAACGTTGACCAGTCAAAATCAGCATCGGCCGTGAGGCTTTGTCGTTCTGCAAACCCGGCTTTAAGCGCATGCTCACGCACCGTATCAAGCGCTTGTATTGTTTGTTGCGGCTCATCACCGAAAATCAATACGAAGGGCGGTAAACCATTGTCACATTGAGTTGCTAACTGATTTAAACGTAATTGCATATTAGCGGCCTTGCAACTGGGCTAAATGCGCAGGTAAACGCTGGTAAATAGTTGCAGCAGCTTCTTGGCGTAACTCATTGAGTACTAAATTAAGTTCACGAGTTTTGGCTAACACTTGACGAGGATCATCCTGGTACTCGCGAATTAACGTAAATGTATAATTCTGGGGATCCATATCAGCGAAATGTAGCACGTAATTAACCGCATAAATCAACTCATACTCAGCGACTTGTCCGGTAGAAAAAACCGATAACAAACGACGCTCAATAGATTCAGGTTTAATGCTAATCGTATGGGTAATCGTGCCATCAATATTTGGTTGAATACCTTGTTTGGTAAAATATTGTTCAACAGTGTTATGCAAGGCGGAATAACGGGCTGGCTGCTCTACGTGCAGATGAGATAATGCGGAGTTAGGGAGCTGTTGCCCCCTTAAGGTAAAACCACAACTACTGATCAGCCCAAGTAGCACAAATACACAAAACCAACGCATAAGCCAATAACGTCTGGAGCTAGGTAATACAGATAGTGTTATTTGATTAACCGTAGTCATAGTGGTGTATCCTTATACGCCTGCTGTGGGCCATTACTCAGTGTTGTTACTGGCTTAGTTAGCGACAATATTTAATAATTTACCAGGCACATAAATCACTTTACGGATAGTCTTGCCATCAATAAAGTTTTGTACGTTACTGTCGGCTTGGCCTAATGCTTCTACTGTTTCTTTAGATGCGTCAGTTGCAACCGTTATTTTGGCACGTAATTTACCATTTACTTGCACTATAATCAGTTTTTCGGCTTCAACCATTGCGGCATTATCCGCTTGAGGCCAAGGTGCAATGTGTACATTATCATGGCCTAATGCTTGCCATAATTCATGCGCAATATGCGGCGTAATAGGGGTTAACATTAATACGATTGCCTCGCTGCCTTCCTGTAAAATAGCGCGGTCTTGTTCACTATCGCTTGGCGCTTTAAGTAAATGATTACTTAGCTCCATGATCGCAGCAATGGCGGTGTTAAAAGTTTGACGACGTTCAATATCATCACTGACTTTAGCAATCGTTTGATGCACAAGTCGACGCAGGTCTTGTTGCGACTTGCTTAATTGTGCGGCATCTACTGCGACAGCTTCGCCTAAAGCGACATGCTCAGAAACTAATTTCCAAACGCGCTTTAAGAAGCGATTCGCGCCTTCCACACCTGAGTCAACCCATTCTAATGTTTGTTCAGGTGGTGCAGCAAACATGGTAAATAGACGGACTGTATCAGCGCCATATAAATCGATCACTTGTTGTGGGTCGATACCATTGTTTTTTGATTTTGACATTTTTGTCATGCCGCCATGCACGACTGCTTCGCCATCGCTGTTAAGTATCGCCGTAATGATGCGACCTTTTTCGTCTTTGGTAATGGCAACATCAGCAGGGGAGTACCAGGTTTTTTTGCCTGCCGCATCTTCTCGATAAAACGAATCAGCAAGTACCATGCCTTGGCACAGTAAGCGCTTGTATGGCTCATCAGAATCGACTAAGCCTTCATCACGTAATAATTTATGGAAAAAACGTGAATATAATAAATGTAGAATAGCGTGTTCTATTCCGCCCACATATTGATCAACCGGTAACCAGTAGTTGGATTCGGCAGGATCGAGCATAGCATTACCTGGTTGAGAGGTATAACGGGCATAGTACCAAGATGACTCCATAAAGGTATCAAACGTATCTGTTTCACGTAATGCGGGTTGGCCATTGAAGGTCGTCTTGGCCCATTCTGGATCTGCCTTGATCGGAGATGTCACGCCATCCATAACCACATCTTCGGGTAAAATCACCGGTAATTGTTCAATAGGTACAGGTGCTGACTCACCATTTTCAAGGTTCAGCATTGGAATGGGTGCACCCCAATAACGCTGACGAGATACACCCCAATCGCGTAGTCGGTAATTAACGGTTTTTTTGCCTTTACCTAATGCGGCGAGTTTGTCTGCAATCGCATTAAAGCCAGCTTCGAAATCTAGTCCATCAAATTCACCAGAATTAATCAATGCGCCCTTTTCAGTGAAAGCAGCAACACTGATATCACAATCAACACCACCAACGACTTGTTTGATAGGTAAACCGTAGGCTTTAGCAAATTCATAATCACGTTGGTCATGACCTGGGACTGCCATTACGGCGCCTGAGCCATAGCCCATTAATACAAAATTAGCGACCCAAATTGGCACGCTTTCACCTGTTAAAGGATGAATGGCGGTAAAGCCGGTATCGACGCCTTTTTTCTCCATTGTTGCCATTTCTGCTTCGGCTAGTTTTGCATTTTTACAAGATTCGACAAATTCGGTCAGTTCAGGACGTAAAGCAACGGCTGCTAATGCAATAGGATGTTGCGCGGCAACCGCCACATAACTCACACCATATAATGTGTCAGGGCGAGTCGTATAAACTTCTAATTCAGTGAGTTCAGCAATTTCATGTGGTAAATCAAATTTGATCTCGACACCTTCTGAGCGACCAATCCAATTTTTTTGCATGGCTTTAACTTGTTCCGGCCATTGGTCTAACTTATCTAAGTCATCGAGAAGGTTTTGGGCATAAGCGGTAATTTTGATAAACCACTGTGGAATTTCTTTTTGTTCAACAACGGCGCCTGAACGCCAACCGCGACCATCAATAACTTGTTCGTTAGCTAGTACGGTTTGGTCAATCGGATCCCAATTAACGGTAGATAGTTTTTTGTACACTAGGCCTTTTTCATATAAACGGGTAAAGAACCATTGTTCCCAACGGTAGTAATCGGGTTGGCAGGTCGCAAATTCACGATCCCAATCATAGCCAAAGCCTAATGAATTAAGCTGGGATTTCATGTACTCAATGTTAGAGTAAGTCCAATTAGCTGGCGCAGTATTGTTGTTGATTGCGGCATTTTCTGCAGGCAGACCAAACGCATCCCAACCCATCGGTTGCAGGACATTTTTGCCGAGCATGCGTTGATGACGACTAATCACATCACCAATCGTATAGTTACGTACATGCCCCATATGCAGCTTGCCACTGGGATAAGGAAACATAGATAGACAATAAAATTTTTCTTTGGTGTCATCCGGTTGTGCTGTAAAACACGCGTTTTCTTGCCAGTATTGTTGAACTTTGGCTTCTAATGCTTGGGGGGTGTATGGCTGTTGCGACATGTAATTAACTATTCCACATAAAATTAATTGTACTTTAGCCCAATAGAATACCTTAGCTAGGGGCGTAACGCTATGCTCGAAAAGGAATTTTTATGCGACTATTGAGATGACTATGTGTAGAATAATACCTAATAAAACCATAAATATGACACAGTGATAGTATCCATATGACCCAATCGTTATTTTCTGCACATTCAGCAATGCTTGATTTGATGGTGCGTACCCGCCTTGAATCAGAACAATGCCATGCACAGTTAGGGGCGTTTGATATCCCTGAATTAACTGCTGAATACTTAGCGTTACAGCATAAGAACAAGATTTTTATTGGTCAAAAAAGAGCAAAGCGAGCACTAGAATTTGGTCTAGGAATTGACGCACCTGGTTATAATTTATTCGTTATGGGCGAACTGGCGACAGGGCGTTCGACCTTGGTCAAAAGCTATATTGAACAGTATGGTAAAATGGCCCATGCGCCGGATGATTGGGTTTATGTAAATAACATCCAAGATGAGCGAGCCCCAATTGCAATCTCGTTCCCATCCGGGCTGAGTCAGACCTTTGACAAAGATATGCAAGATCTGATTGCCAACCTTCTAGATACATTTCCTGCTGCATTTGATAATCCTGGATATCAGCGTAAAGCATTAGGGATTAAAAAAGATTACGATGCATTATATGACGGCGCATTAGAAAAAGTAGAAGCGTCGGCAAGGCAGTTTAACATAGCGTTGTTTGAAGATGATGGGAAGGTGGCATTTTTACCCATTGTCGATAATAAACCGGTTGAAGATGAGCAGTTTCATGCCTTAGCTGATGACGTTCAAGCAGAGTTTTTATTACACATTAAAGAGTGTGAACTTGAACTTGAAGAAGCGCTGTTCGAATTACCAGCGTGGAAACGAGCACAATCAGAGCAACTGCGCACCCTAAAGCGCAATACCGCAGAACAAAGTATAAAACCATTACTTAAAGCGCTAGAACATACCTATACAGATAATTTGGCGGTCCTAAAATATTTAAAATCTATTAAAGATCATTTAATCGATT
>Ga0209136_1002425_pt1 | contig 11318 bp, 14 predicted proteins | sample SaaInl0LU_22_DNA_FD_184640 | JGI IMG/M metagenome (GOLD analysis project Ga0209136, IMG submission 184640) | Marine microbial communities from expanding oxygen minimum zones in the Saanich Inlet - ESP_90LU_22_DNA (SPAdes) (version 2) | ecosystem: Environmental > Aquatic > Marine > Intertidal... | reverse complement strand
GAAGCGTGTCTCAGAAAAAGAGATAAGGAATTCTACAAAGTTGCAGATAAGTTGAATCAAAAAATAGCAGATAAGTTGAATAGAGGTATCAAGGCTGCAAATCAGTAACACACCTATGAAACTACTATCTACAATTGCAGCAGTACTAATATCAATCTCTGCTTTCAGCCAAGACTACATAGAATACGATAATGGAACTTTCACTCAGAATGGAGAAGAATTGTCAATGGAACAGATTGATGATTTAACTGTATTACACAAAGCTGGAAGAGGTAATGTTCGCAAAGGGAATAGGTTTGACCATATGTACAAGGATGGAGACTTACGTATTAGCAATAACGAACTTAACGCAATAGGAGGTATGGCAAGTGGTGTTCCAGGGGGACTTATGGTCTTAGTGGGTGGACTTTCTGGATTGTATTCAAGAGCGCACGCCGATAGTTACTATGCACTACAAAGTATTATTTTTCTCGTCCCAGGAGCAGGTCTTAGCGCAGTCTCGTATAAAGCTTTTTCAAGGGTAGCTTTATCACCAGCAGAATGTCTCAGAAAAAGAGATAAGGAATTCTACAAAGTAGCGGATAAGTTGAATGAAGCTATCAAGGCTGCAAACCAATAAATAGGCTCTCTCCTCAAGCTACAGCAGGTGCTTGGTCATAGTGATATGAAAGCATCCCTGACTTATTTAAGGGGATTAGAAGTGAAACAACTGGATGTTGAGGACTTGCCTGATTTGTGAGGGTTTTTATTATAGTTTTGATTAAACCAATAATTCAAACAGTTGTAATTTCTTTATTGATGGGACATTTCTTGAAGAGGCCGTTTTTTAAAGCATTTGTATTAACTGCAATTTTTATACTCTATTCTGTGCTTGTTTATGGACCAAGAGCTGAATGTTTTGAGCTGAATGAAGGCATTAAGTCTTTGGGGTTGAGCTTCTCCTACAATTTCAATACCGTGATTACATTCTTTGAAGCAAGAACGAGGGAACAGCTTGAGTGCTATGAATATTTTCTCACCTATTGGGATGTTGTTTTTGCCGCATTGTATGCAATAATGTATGCTGCTTGGATTAACGCGTTATTCAGTAGAAGAAAACTTTTATGGTTAACTCCTGTGATATTCGCCTTAACATTTGATTGGATGGAAAACTACTTTGAAATCCAAATGATTTTGGATTATCTGGAAGGCAATATTTTATCTGAAGGATTTATTAAACTTGGCTCTGCCGTTAATTCACTCAAATGGATTTGTTCCTGGACAATCTTTATTGTTTTGATAGTAGGGACGGTCAAGAAATTGAAAAACATAAGGTCAAAAGCAGTTAATGGGTCATAGCTATATGAAAGTATCTCTAACCTACCTAAGAGGCTTAGAAGTGAAGCAGTTGGATGTTGAAGACTTGCCAGAGTTGTAAATATATCCCAGCAATGAAACTTATAAGCGGAAATGAGTAAACCTTTTAGGGATACAAGAGCAAAAGTGTCTGTACGTGAGATTATATCTTATGACGGAGGAATTATAACTAGTTATCTTTCCACTGAACAAAATTATTTGCACTTATGAAATATTTATTATTCGTATTAGTAACGCTCACTGCTTTCAACGCAATCGGCGAAGAAAAAGAAATGGTTCTCAAAGTCAAAAATGGAGTGATTGTTTCAGAGTATAATTCAACTCAAAATCTTGATTTAATACTCGTTCAAACAGAAACGTTCGGAAACCACAGATTTCGTAAAAAAGCGCTTGCGATGCTTGAAATGGCTGTGGGGGCATATATAGGAATAGGAGGTGTTGCTGGTATTGCTTTTGCAATTGACGAGAGAGATTGGCTAGGGTCTGAAAATGCATTATTTCTTGCCGGAGGAAGTATTGGAGCTGCCGGCTTGGGAACACTTATTTTTTGTGACGGTAGGAGAAGATGGAAGAAAGGCGATGGCCGTTTTTAAAGAACTAGTTTTGCACTAGAAAAGACGTCATACCTATTGTTTTTGACTGGATGTAACAAACTAATACGCCTATGAAACTACTTACTACAATTGCAGCCGTACTGATATCAATCTCCGCTTTCAGTCAAGACTATATTGAATACGATAATGGAACTTTCACTCAGAATGGAGAAGAATTGTCAATGGAACAGATTGATGATTTAACTGTATTACATAAAGCTGGAAGAGGTAATGTTCGCAGAGGGAATAAGTTTGACCTTATGTACAAGGATGGAGACTTACGTGCTAGAAATAATGTTCTTAATTCTATAGCAGGTGCAGGTGTTCTTACTATTGGGCTTCAGGTCGGGAGTTTGGGACTATTAGTGTACTCCTTTGCAGACGAACCCCGACGGTTTAGAGTTGGTATTCCAATTATGGTGGCAGGAGTAGGTGTTTGTGCATTCTCGTTTAAATCTTTTTATAAAGTTTCTACATCATCAGGAAGTATAAGAAAAAGAGATAAGCAATTCAATAAAGTAGTAGATAAGTTGAATAAAAAAGTAGCCTATAAGTTGAATCAAGCTATCAAGGCTGCAAACCAATAAACAGGCTCTCTACTCAAGCTACAGCAGGTAATGGGACATTCAACTCTGTAACGCAGATTTAGCAAGGAATTACAAACTCTTAACCTATATTTGCCCCTCGTTGGGGATGTAGCTCAGTTGGCTAGAGTGCTTGACTGGCAGTCAAGAGGTCGTGGGTTCGAATCCCATCTTCTCCACAATACAAAAAGGCGATCGCAGAGCGGTCGCCTTTTGTTTTGAATGATTCCCCGTTTAGGGGCGCCGAATACGGCGTATATCGAATCGTATCTTCTCCTCTTAAAAGAGCACGGCTATTAGTCGCACGTATTGTTTTACTGGATTTTTAATGAAGACGAACCGCACACCACTTTATTTTGTTTGATAATTATGATGAAAAAAGCATTACTATTTATAGGGTTGCTGCTTTGCAAAAGCACATTTGGACAGGTGACCGATTTCCAAAAGGAATTCAATTCCATCAATGAGAATCTCATGCTGGGCCTGGGGTTCTATGCTGTTGCAAACTTCGCCTTCAGCGGTGTAGGATATGTTACCAGCGAAGACGAATATTCAAAGCGATTTCATGAAATGAACGTGATGTGGAATACCGTAAATATTGGACTGGCAATACCGGGATATATCAAAGCGCGCCGAGGCGGAGGTCCCATGACCATGGCTGAGCTGGTTAAGGCGCAGAAAAAGACAGAATCTATTTTTTTATTCAATGACGTTTTAGACGTGGGATATATTGCTGCGGGAATTTGGATGCGAGAAGTGGCCCCGAACCAATTGGACCAAGAAGATCTCTACAGAGGCTACGGCAATAGCCTCATTCTTCAGGGGTCGTTTTTACTTGTTTTCGATGCAGTCGCCTACTATATCCACCACAGCCACGGAAAAGATCTGGCGCTCGAAAAAGTTTCTTTGAGCGCTTCAGGCGGGGGTATAGGTTTACGTGTTGCACTCGATTAAACCAGTAAAGCCAGCCCCGAGGGGCTGGCTTTGTTGCTTAACATAGGTTCTGGAGGGGGACTAAAACTGGTATACCGCGGCAATTAGGATGGATGCTAGTTGATCCGTGGTCATCGCATTGAACTGCGGTGCGGAACTTTGATCTAATCTGCATTCAAGAATTAGTCGAAGCTCGTCGGTTTCATAAGCGCCGGTGAGAGTGAAATCAAGTGTTGTGGTGCCGGCACCATAGGCAGGACCCCCCGCGTCGAGTTCGTGAAAGATTTCCGAACGTAGCCCAACAGCAAATTGGTCTTTAATCGTCTTTGAGGGGTACAATGCTACCCCATAGAAACCGCCGGTTGATGGCGTTTCGTTGTACGAAGCATTGATTCCAAGTCCTGTGGTTTTACCTAATTCATAACTGCCCGTTAAATCAATTTGTAAAGTGGGCGACGCATCGATACTTTGCTTTCCGTAGAGAAGATTTAAGTAGGTATCCCCATAGCCATATTGGAGCCCATAGGTGTACAAGTCTACATCATTCATCTCTGTAAAATCGGTGGGATTCATGATAGCCAACATGACCGATTGTTTTTCGCTTAGCGAGTAATCGGCTTTAAGTCCCGTATGCGAAAATGGTCCATACGAGAAAAGATAGGAGGTGGAATAGTGAAAATTATCTACTGGAGAGATGACCTCATAGCCCAGGAAGGTATTAAAGTTTCCTAGGGTTAAAGTGAGCTTTTTGGAGGCATTCCAATACGCATATAATTGGTTGACAATATTGCCGGTCGCGCTGTAATAAGGTGAGGCAAATACGGCGTCAGTGCCGCGAGGACCGAAAACTAAATCTGCTACGAATCCACCTTTGTCGGTGTTTTTCTCTGCCTTGATATTCACCATACCCAAAGCAAATCCGTTTAAGTTTGCAAAACTTGAAGCAGGGGCATCAAATTTCCCTGCATTGAGGTTGGTTCTAAAATAGGTGTCAACGGATCCTGAAAAGGCAATACTTTCTTCTGCTTCTTGAGCGCTGGTTGAAATTACAGCACCTATTAGTGCTGCGAACAGCCAAATTTTTTCGACTTTTGTTTTAACGATTTTCATTTGAGGGAAATTGTTTTTAGAGCCCGGAGTGTTACAGCACTTCGGGCTCGCTTTTATAAATAGATTGGATAATTAGTGTTGATTCATACGGAAGTCTGCATAAGCGGACATGCCTCCATGTTCTGCCTGGTCTAGACCGTCCAATTCTTCTTCGCGATCTACACGAAGTCCCCAGATTTTTTCAATCAAGGTTAAGAGCAACCAGCTGGATGAGATGCAGAACGCAGCGACGATGCCAACACCAGTGAGTTGAATTAAGAATTGGTCCGTACCAGCTGAACTGCCAAAGAGGCCTACGGCGAGCGTACCCCACATACCAGTTCCTAGGTGCACAGCAACAGCACCAACCGGATCGTCGAGCTTTAATTTATCGAGTAACGAAACAGCGAGAACGACGATGACTCCACCTATCGCTCCGATGAGAATTGCATCTGTAATTCCCATTAAATCGGCCCCTGCGGTAATACTGACTAAACCACCTAAAATTCCGTTCATGAACATGGTGAGGTCAAAGTTTTTATAGACGATGTGAACGAAGCCAGCCGCCGCTAGACCGCCAGCTGCCGCGGCAATGGAAGTCGTGGTAAGCACTAAAGAAGTCAATCCCGGATCTGCACTAAGCACGGACCCTCCGTTAAACCCAAACCAACCTAGCCATAGAATAAGTACTCCGGCTGCCGCGAAAGGCAAGTTGTGACCAGGTATGGCACGGGTTTTTCCGTCTTTACCAAATTTGCCAATACGCGCACCCAATTTTATGATGTACAACAGAGCTGCCCATCCTCCTACGGAATGAACAAGCGTTGAGCCTGCGAAGTCATAGAATCCCCATTCGTCAAGAAAACCGCCTCCCCATTTCCAAGAACCTACTACAGGATAAACGAGGCCTATGAGCAGGATGGAGAACACGAAGAATGAACCCAATTTCGCGCGCTCTGCAACAGCGCCAGAAACTATCGTCGCTGCCGTAGCAGCGAACATGCCTTGAAATAAGAAATCGGTCCAATAGGTATATCCTTCATTGTATGCAAGATCCAGGCCTTCCGAGCCGATCGGGCTTTCAAGACCAAACAGCCCTACGAAGTAATTAGGTAAAACCCCGTTCCAAAAGGATGCGGGGTACATCAGATTGAATCCGATAAGCGCATAAAGCACTAGTCCTGCACTTATGATAAAGAAGTTTTTAAATAGAATGTTGATTGTGTTCTTTTGGCGTGTTAGGCCTATTTCTAAAAAACTGAACCCAAGATGCATGAAAAATACAAGTGCTGTACAAAGCATCATCCAAAGGTTGTTTATAGTGAGAGTAAGTGTCGTTTCCATTTTTTAATAGGTATGAATGTGATTATTTCAGTGTAAGGCCTCCGCTTTCTCCGGTACGGATGCGGTACGCATCTTCAACGGGTGTGACAAAGATTTTGCCGTCTCCAACTTCACCGGTTTTTGCCGCTTCCAGAATGGCATTTACGGTCTTGTCTACAAAGTCATTGTTTACAACGATACTGAGGTAGCGTCTTTGAATGTCTGTAGAGCTGTAAGCAACACCTCGGTATAGATGTTCCTTTTTTTCGTGACCTACACCAGTCACATCCCAGTAACTAAAGAAGTACACATTCACATCATGAAGTGCCTGACGGACCTCATGAAATCTCGATTTCCTAATAATTGCGTCTATTTTTTTCATTTTGAGGGTTGTTTTGAGCAAAACTATGAATAAAATTCAATAAACCCCCTAAAAAATTAGGGCTAACTCAATGAAAAGTACAACATACAGAAACTTACCCCCTTAAAAAGAGGGGTTAATATAGATACATGGGTATTTTCTAATGAACACACCCCCCCCCCTGATTGCAAAAGGTCTGGTTGATCTTGGGATGGTAGTGCAAAAAAAAACCCGATCCAGTAGATGGATCGGGTTCGACTTAACTTTATTGGTTTGTTCTACAAAAGCAGTTAACGAGTGCTTAGGTTTTTTGGTTTAATCAAAAGTGCGATTTAAGAAGCTTTCGTTTCGTATATTTGTGTTTAAACGTATGTGTAACATGTATATAAAATTTAGTTTTCTAAGGATTTATGGACTTCTTTTTATCCTCATAATACTCTGTAATTCAGTGTATTCGCAAGGATATATTTCTTGGAAATTGTCAGATAAAATTGGGGTGCAACGTATTTCAGTTGAGACCGGTGAAAACATTGTGTTTTATGAAAATCACATAGATACGCTACCTAAATATACGCTGAACTATGACGCTCAAAACTATGAAATCACCCTCAAGGGCCATCTGTTTAAAACCAGTTCTGGATTAAAAGCGGTTTTTCCAGGTACGGGAAAGGTATTTCTTGTTGATACAGCCGCCGGTATCATTGAGCGCATTGATGAGACCTACTATTCTGGCTACAACTTTGATAGTTACCAATTCATTAGAAACGATACCATTTATTCATTTGGGGGTTACGGTTTCTGGATCCAAAATAATTTGCTTATTTATTATTCGGATGTACGGAAGGAATGGAGTTTGTTTGGTAAAGCGCCATTTGCGTTAGAGTCCCCTGACTTGCAAGGACCCCAAGCACAGATTTCATTTTATGACCGCCTTAATGACATTCTGTATGTGGTCTATCAAAACGAGGCATATAGTTATAGCTTCATTAGCCGCAGTTGGAAGGATCTAGGACAATCCAGTTTCGGTCTCAATAATCAAAGCGGTTACATGGTTCATACGGTATCAGATTCAACGTGCTTATTAATGTCATCGCTTAAGACCTATTGGTGGTATCCTGGCGGCAACAGTATCGCAGATATTACTTTAGAAAACGGAGGGAATTTAACGAACAGGATAAATGTTTTGGGACTCGCTTGTGGGTATTCAGAGAACGACAAACTAACTGTTCCAAAGCATTCTGACAAACTAAAGCTTGGCTATTATTTCGAATCGTTAAAACTTAGAACTCCGCCTATTGAATCGATAAAACAAGCCTACATAAGAAGAGTAAATGATTATCAAAACTTACTTTTTGTTTCGTTTGGTTTATTTACGCTTTTCGGCATCCTTTTAACGGCTTACTTGCGTAAGGGCTATTTAAACAAACGTGCTGCGATATTTGATAGCCTGCAGTGGGAAGTGTTGGAACGAAGCGTAGGAGGGCCTATGACTACGGATGATTTTAATGATTTATTAGGAGTTAACGAAGCTTCATGGGAAGTCCAAAGAAGAAAGCGTAGCGAATTTATTAAGGAGCTCAACGCTACTTCGAAAAAACAGCTGGGTGCAGAAGTTTTACTTCGAGAAAAATCGGAGCTGGATAAGCGCCAAATACTGTATGTCCTGAACCCGCGCCTGGAGAACGATTTGGCACGATTGCTGTAATTGAAAAAAGAAATAACAATCTATGAAGGCAAAATTTCTTTTAGTAATCGCTTTAAGTGTTTCAGGCTTAAGCAGTACTGCCCAAAGTCGCTGGGGATTGCGTACGGGATTGAATTTTGATATGGCTGGAATAGGTCTGGATGAAGCACTTTCTACCACGCAATCTATTTTCGTTGGTGCCGCAACTGACGACGGGTATCATATAGGACTGTTCGGCCGTCAGTTCGTTGGTGAACAATTTTATCTAGGCGCGAGTGCACTGTATGTAAAAAACTCAAAGTTTCTCTCCGGTACCAATGGAACGACCTTGATGTATGAGAGTTTTGATCACAATCTCCTTCAGTTCGAATCCAGTACAGGATTGCGCGTATTTAAATTTGCCCGTGTTGAAGCAGGCGTGCACTACCAGCAGCATTTGTCTGATAATGCGTTTACAGCAACATTTTCCCCATCATCGGCAGGCTACAATATTGGCTTAGGAGTGGACCTATGGAAATTAGGGGTTGATTTAGTGTATTACAGCAGTTTTGAAAATCACATAGGTGATTGGAATGGTATTCCACTGAGTTACAACCGCTCGCAGTTGCTACTTAGCCTATCTGCGAAATTATAATGGAGAAGATAAAAGCGTTTGGCATAGATTTTGATTCTCATTTGTTCGCATCCCAATTGAGTGTAAGCGAGTAATTCATTAAGATGCGACATGGTTTTGTTCAGCGAGCCACTCCGTACCCCGGTGTGGCTCGTTTTTTTACACCACTTCGAAATACGCGGTGCCCAATCCGTCAACCGCTACTTCTACTTTTTTTACATCACCAATAAAGTGAGCTGCTGTGGAGGCGCCGGCCAAAACAATCATTCCTTTTTTCAAAGGCAAGCCATGCTGTAGCGCAAGTCGGGTTGCTGCGGCAAGTGCTTCAAAAGGGTTATCAAGAATGGCGTCGCTTGTTCCTTCGGCAACAGTAGACCCATCAAAAGTTTGTACCATATCTAATCCGTTTAGTCCAAGCGGCACTTCGCACCAAGGACCTAAAGCAAAGCCGCAAGAACTGCAATTGTCGGCCACTACATCTTCTAGAGAAAATTTAAAATTTTCATACCGTGAATCAATGATTTCGATGGCTGAAGCAACGCCGTCCACTACGTGAGAAACTTCATCAACGCTTAATGGGGAGTTGATGTCTTGTGAGAGACGGAAGGCGATTTCAGGTTCCGCGCGCGGGTGGATACATTGAGAGCGAACTAAAGGCGTTTCGCTAGTGATGCGCATATCTTGTGTTAATTGGCCAATAATCATATCGTCTACGCCCATTTGCTTCATTTTCGCTAATGAAGTGAATCCCATTTTTACACCGATAACGGCATGACCCTCATTGACGCGCTCTTGAATAAGCGCATGTTGTATGGTGTAAGCGTCTTGGAGGGTATAGGTATTTTGCGTTGAAAATTGGTCGCGGGGTTGTTGTGTTCGCGCACTTTGGTGAAGGGCTTTTGCCCACTGTTTATGTGGAATCATAATTTGATGCAAATATTTTTAGGTTCAGTAAAGAATCGCAGTGCTTCAAAACCACCTTCGCGGCCTACACCGCTTTGCTTAACGCCACCAAAGGGTGTACGAAGATCGCGTAGTAACCAGCAATTGACCCAAATGATACCGGCGTGAAGACGAGCCGCCATGCGGTGGGCGACTTGAAGATTAGTGGTCCAAACGGTAGCCGCCAAGCCGTAGGAAGTGCTGTTGCCAAGGGCAAGTGCCTCCTCTTCTGTATCAAAAGGCGTAAGGGTAACCACGGGTCCAAAGATTTCTTCCTGGTTGGTGCGGCAAGAGGCATCAAGGTTTTCAAAAACTGTCGGCTCAATGAAGTAGCCATTTTTACAACGACCGTCTAATTTGACTGGGCTTCCTCCCGTGAGAAGCGTTCCGCCTTCCTCAATAGCTACGGCAATGTGCGAAAGAACTTTTTCAAAATGTGCTTTACTCACTACGGCACCGGTTCTCGTACTTTCTACAAGCGGATCTCCTACGGTCAGTCCTTTGACACGCGCAACAAACGCCTCTTTGAATTGGTTATAAATACCGCGCTGTACATAAATGCGCGAGCCGCAAAGACAGATTTGACCTTGATTAGCAAATGCAGCGCGAACGCTGGTTTTAACCGCTTCTTCGAAATCACAATCTTCGAAAATGATGTTGGCATTTTTACCGCCCAACTCAAGGCTTAACTTTTTAAACATTGGTGCGGCAACGGCACTAATGGCCTTTCCGGTTTGCGTGCCTCCAGTAAAGGAAATGATGGGGATGTCTTGATGGGCAACAATGGCTGCGCCAACTTCTGCACCCAATCCATGAACGATGTTCAAAACGCCCGCAGGGAATTCAATGTCTTCAAGTATTTTACAGAGCAAATAGGCAGTGGCGGGAGTGACTTCTGAAGGTTTAGCGACAACAGTATTGCCCGCGGCCAAGGCAGGAGCAATTTTCCAAGTAAACAAATAAAGCGGCAAATTCCAGGGCGAAATACATCCAGCAACGCCGACGGGTTGTCGAAGGGTGTAGTTGAAACCATTGGCACCCATATCGTGGGTTTCATAGGCATCGTGGAGGATAGCAGTAGCGTAAAATTTAAAATTGTCCCGTGCGCGTGGAATATCTACGGCCGTTGCGAGTGAAAGAGGCTTCCCATTATCAATAGATTCCGCGAGGGCCAATTCTGGCAAGCGTCGTTCAATCTCATCCGCAACCTTCAACATCCACGCACTTCGCTCCGCTGCAGGCAGTGCGCTCCACTCAGGAAAAGCCGCCCGTGCCGCTTCGGTTGCCAATTTTACGTCGCTTTCGCCCGATCTGGGAATGCGGCCGTAGGCTTCGCCAGTGGCGGGGTTGGTATTGGTAAGGTATTGTTTGTGAAGGGGTTCAAGGAACTTTCCTCCGATGTAATTCTGTAAATCCATAGCTGTGATCTGTCCGTACGAATATAAGGAAGGGCGAGGCAGGATGAAATCGGTTTTGAATTTCATAAATTGAGGTCCCAAAGCAAACTCAAATGGCAGTACCAAAACCCTTCAATTTTCAGCAGTGGCTGGATGAAAATAGAGACCTTCTTAAACCGCCGGTGGCGAATAAGAATTTAACCCCGGAATCGGACGACTACATCGTTATGGTGGTCGCAGGACCGAACGCGCGAAAAGATTACCATTACAATGAAACGGAAGAGTTTTTCTACCAATTAGAAGGAAACATCACCGTTAAAGTACAAGTGGACGGTGAAGCACACGAGCTGCATTTAGGTCCTGGCGATATGATGACCGTCCCGGCGAAAATCCCACACAGTCCTATTCGTCATGAAGGCAGTATTGGGTTGGTGGTTGAGCGA
>Ga0209136_1002423_pt1 | contig 11322 bp, 9 predicted proteins | sample SaaInl0LU_22_DNA_FD_184640 | JGI IMG/M metagenome (GOLD analysis project Ga0209136, IMG submission 184640) | Marine microbial communities from expanding oxygen minimum zones in the Saanich Inlet - ESP_90LU_22_DNA (SPAdes) (version 2) | ecosystem: Environmental > Aquatic > Marine > Intertidal zone... | reverse complement strand
TTTTGTAATGGTTGCTTTAAGTAAAAATCCAATTGTTTTTATTGGTAAAAAAGAGCTGGTAAAAATACCAATTTTTGGTTTTTTTTATAAAAGAGTTGTGATAATGGTAGATAGAAGCTGCCCAAAGAGTAGAAAAAGAGTATTTAAAAAAGCAAAAGAGAAATTAAGGAACGGTGTAAGTATGGGTATTTTTCCAGAAGGACTGGTTCCTACTGAAAACATACCATTAGCACCTTTTAAAAATGGAGCATTTAGCTTGGCAATAGAGTTTCAAATTCCTGTTGTACCACAAGTTTATTATGATTGTAAACGTCTGTTCTCTTGGGATTTTTTTAAAGGTGGTCCAGGTGTTTTTAGAATTCATCAACAAAATTTTATTGAAACTAAAAATTTAACATTAGCTGATGTAGATCAACTTAAAAAGCAGACCTTTGACTTAATTTATCAAGATTTGATAAATGATAAAAAGTATATGAAAGATACTAACAGACCTAATAATGAGCGAGAGTTTAAATCACCTTTATAGCGCAAAAGAAGAGAAACTGAATGTTATTTCTCATGGTTTGGGTTTACTTCTAAGCAGTATAGCTTTTCCTTTTTTAATTTACAAAGCACTAGATTTTGAAGGATTTTGGCAGCCAGTAAGTTTTATTATTTACGGCTTAAGTATGATTGTTTTGTATGCAGCATCTTCATTTTATCATGCAGCTAAGGATCCAAAAAAAAGAAGAAAATTAAACATTTTTGATCATGCAGCAATTTACGTTTTAATAGTAGGCAGTTATTCTCCTTTTTGTTTGGTGGGTTTAAATTCAGATTTGGGTTGGTATATGTTTTTATTTGTTTGGTTTTTTGCTTTAATAGGCATCATTTTAAAACTTTTTTTTACAGGTAGATTTGATAAAGTTTCTACAGCCATGTATTTACTTATGGGTTGGCAAATACTATTTTTCATTAAACCCTTAATGAATAGTATTTCTTCAGAAAACTTTTACTATTTGGTAGCTGGTGGTATCTTTTATTCTATTGGAGCAGTCTTATATTCAATTAAAAAAATGCCTTATAATCATGCAATTTTTCATGTGTTTGTATTGCTAGGTAGCTTTTCACACTTTTTAGGTATTTATAATTTATAACACCCAATTTTTAAAAGGATTTTTACTCAAGTTGGAGTTGTAATATTTAGAGTCTCCTGTAACTTCTTTGTCCAACCAGGTTGGTTTATGAAAGCTTTCGTTTTCTGAATTTAGTTCTATTTCAGCAATAATTAAACCATTATTATCTCCATAAAATTCATCAACTTCAAAAATAAGATGGTCGTTTTTAATCAAGAACCTTGTTTTTTCTATTATTGATTCTTCACACAGTAAAAGTAGGTTTTCAGCATCAGAAATTGCTATTTCTTTTTCCCATTCAAATCTTGTAGTTCCTGATTGATTAGATTTTCCTTTTACAGTTAAATATGCTTTATCATCTTGAATTCTAACTCTTACAGTTCTACTTTTATCCGTGTTTAGATAACCTTGTTTTAAAGTGTTTTGCTGATATGCTAACTTCTTAAACTTGGTGTTATTTACTAAAAATTTACGTTCAATTTCTAACGACATATAATTTTTTACTTATTATTTTTATAAACACCAAAAACATAATCAGATGCATTCTTTTTTAGATACTTGTCTTCTAAAAGAAAAAGATTTTCTAGAATGGCCTCTTTTTCATCGTTTAAATTATAAAAGTGATGAGAAATATCTCTTAATGCACTCAATAACAAATTACCACCATAAGGTTTTTCTTTAATTAAGGTGTAGTTTTTATGAATGCTTGGCATTATGCTAGAAGAATCTACACATTCAGAAGGGTCTGCTATAATCATTCTTAAAACACCAACACCTCTATATTTGTTTTTGTGCAGTTTACTTTTAAAACGAACTCTATATTTTTTAGGAATTAATTGTATTGCTTTGTTAATTTCAAAAATCTGATTTTTAGAAAATTGATGTCTTGTTGCACCTACAAATTCATTAATAATCAACAACCCATCTTCTTTTAATGTGGTTCTAATTTTAGTAGTTAAGAAATTTTCAATATGATCAAAATGATGCAATGAAGATTTAAAGAAAACAATATCATATTCACTTTCTTTAAAATCATATTCATAAATATTCTGAGTAATAAACTCAATATTTGTAAGCCCTTTTTTAGTAGCACTTTCTGCTCCAATTTTCAATAAATTATCAGCAATATCTACACAAACTACTTTTTTAAAAAGAGCTGAATTTTCTGCGAGTTCAATTTCTCTATTACTAATTCCTGAACCTATAGAAAGCAGCTTTAAATCTTTTTTATCTTTCAGTAAATCTGCTACTATATAATCAATATAATTTTTGTTTTCATCACCAGAAATAAGAGTGTTCCACCTTTTTTGAACTTTAGGAATATTCCAAAAATAAGAAGATATAAAAGAGCTGTTATCAAAAGCGCTTTTAGTCCTTTTTTCTTCGTTAAAAGTAAATTTAGATAAAATAAAAGCACTACCTCTTTGAACTATTTTAAAGTAGGTGTCTATAAAGTCATCTAAAGTAACAAATCTCATTTTTGTTTTAATTTGAGGGAATAACAATAAATTAAGTACTAATGTAATTATTTATTGCGTTAATTTATAGTAATTAAAATATATTTGAACTTTAATAGTAATTATGAAGAAATTAATTTTTATATTTTTTTCCTTTTTAAGTTTTCTGACTTATTCTCAAGTAGATTATAGTAATTCTTGGGAAGATTTTTATTCTTACAATAATGTAAAAGACTTTGTAAAAGTAGATAATATAATTTATGCATTGGCAGATAATGCAGTTTTTACTTATAACGAAACTACTTTAGAAACAAAGAAGTTCTCTTCTATACAAGGTTTATCTGGAGAAACTACATCTGCCATTTTTTATAATGAAACTTTTAAACGTTTAGTAATTGGTTACGAAAATGGTTTGATTGAAGTTATAGATGAAAATGGAGAAATTACTATTTCATCTGACATTACTTATTTTAATCAAACAGGGCTTAAGAGAATTAATCATATAAGTGAATTTGAAAACACACTATACTTAGCAACACCTTTTGCAATTTTAGAATATGATATTGAAAAATTAGAATTTGGAGATACCTTTTTTATTGGTAGTAATTCAACTTCTTTATTGATTAACGAAAGCTTGGTATTAAATGATTTTATTTATGCTGCAACAGAAGATGGAATTTTTAAAGCAGATGCTACAAGTAATTTGTTGATTGATTTTAATAATTGGCAACAAAGTTTTCTAAACAGAGAATTTAGCAGAATTATTAGTTTTAATAATGCTATTTATGTAGCCGAAAATGAGGTTTTATATCAACTTAATAATACCAGTTTAATTGAGGTCAGACGTTTTTCTGAGCCAATTATAAATTTAAATTCATCAGACTCTAATTTGCTAATTACTTTAAATAATCAAGCAATTGTTTTAGATAGTAGTTTAAATATACAGCAAGAAATTAATACCACATCAGATTTTGATTTTACACTTTCTGATGCTTTATTTATTGACAATACCATTTATTTAGCTACAAATCAATTTGGAATTTTAACAAGAAATAATCAAACTTCGACTTTTACAGAAATTCATCCTGAAGGACCGCTTTCTAACGAAGTTTTTTCTATTGCTGCAAAAGATGCTGATCTTTGGGTGGTTTATGGAGGATATAATTCATTTTATGGATCATTGTATAAAAGACAAGGTTTTAGTCATTTTAATGGTACAGAATGGTTTAATACTCCTTTTGATCTCGATTTTCCAGTAATCGATTTGAATCATGTTACTATAGATCCAAATGAAGAAAATAGGGTTTATATTAGTTCATTTGGAGATACAGGAGCTATAAACTCAGTTTCTACAGGTGGTTTATTAGTTGTTGAAAATAACGAAATAAGTGCGTTTTACAATCATCTAAATAGTGGTTTAGAAGATTTAGAACCAACACAACCTAATAGAGTAACATTAAGAATTAGTGGCTCTGCCTTTGATAGAGAAGGTAATTTATGGGTAGCAAATATTAATAGAACAGACGAACTTAAAAAATTATCACCATCAGGAGTTTGGAATAGCTACGATTTAAGTGGATTAAAAACCAATCCAACCTTTTTTGGATTAAGTGAAATTGCCATAGACAATAATCAAACCATTTGGATGGGTACAAGAAGAAATGGAATTTATGCTTTTAATGAAAATGGAAACAGAACTAGAGTTTTATTAAATACACCTAATTTGGGTAATTTACCAGATACAGATGTGCTAACATTAGCTGTTGATAGATCTAACAGAATTTGGTTAGGAACCAGAAGTGGAATGGTTGTATTTAGAAATGCTGCTACTATTTTCGATGCAGAAGTTTTAAATGCACAGCCTGTAATCATAGAAGAAAATGGAATAGGAGAACGTTTGTTAGGTGATCAAAGAGTAAATACTATAAAAGTTGATGGTGCAGATAACAAATGGTTTGGAACAGAGAGTGGAGGTGTTTTGTATACAAATCCTTCAGGAACAATAACCTTAAATAATTTTAGTACTCAAAATTCACCTTTGCCTTCTAATAAAATCTTAAAAATTGCCATAGATGATTCCAGTGGAAAAGTATTTTTTGCAACTGACAAGGGTATTGTAGCATATAATAGTAATGTAGCTCCATTTGGAGATGTTTTAGAAGAAGTTTATGCATATCCTAACCCTGCTTTAAAGAACCATAACACAGTAACAATTACAGGTAGAAATGGAAATAGTTTACCTAAAGGGACTAATGTGAAAATCTTAGATATTGCAGGCTATTTAGTGTATGAAACAAATGTTGTAGAAGGCCAAGAATTACAAGGAGGTAAAGTAGTTTGGAATAAAAAGAATCTTGCAGGTATAAGAGTAGCATCCGGTGTTTATATTGTTTTACTTTCTAATGACGATGCTTCAGAGACCACCACCACTAAAATTGCAATTGTAAATTAATGGCAGTTTTAACTACAAAAGCAATTGTGTTTAGCGCTTTAAAATATGGTGATACAAGTTTAATTGTAAAATGCTATACACAAGAAGAAGGTATTAAAACTTATATGGTTAGAGGAGTTTTAAAACCTAAAAAGAAAGGCATAACTGCTGCTTATTTTCAGCCTTTAACACAACTAAAAATAGTTGCGAATCATAATACTAAAAACACTTTAAATTCACTTAAAGAGGTTCAGATTTATCAACCATATAAAACAGTGTATAACAATATTATAAAACAATCTGTAGTTTTATTCTTGTCAGAAGTACTAAACAATGCAATACAAGAAGAAGAACAGAATGCAACTTTATATGAGTATATAGAAACAGCTTTACAATGGTTAGATTTGCATGATAATGTAGCTAACTTTCACTTGTTATTTTTGCTAAATTTAACTGGTTTTTTGGGTTTTTATCCAGAATTATCAGATGCTAATAAAAATGGTTTTGATTTGGCAGAGGGTGTGTTCTCTGAAAACTATGCAAACAAAAATGTAATCTACAAAAATGATTTTTATCAGTTTAAAAAGCTTTTGGGCATAAATTTTGATAAGATACAAGAAGTGTCTTTCAGTAAAGAAGAAAGGCAAATAGTTTTACAGATTATAATTCAGTATTTTAAACTACATTTGGGCAATTTTAGAAATCCTAAATCTTTACAAGTTTTAGAAACCGTTTTTAGTTAATGAAGAAGAACATTTTCATTTATATTATTTTTTTTATTTGTGGTTCAACACTCGCGCAAACCGTTAAAGTTTTAGATAAAGAAACAGGAAGAGGAGTTAAAAATGTGAGTATTTTTAATGAAGCAAATACCATAAGTTTAACTACAAATAAAGAGGGTTTTGCAGACGTTTCTTTATTAAAAGATAATGAGGTTATTTTATTTTCTCATATTTCTTATTCAGTTTATCGCATTAAAAAAGCCAATCTAAAGAATCGAAATTTTGTTATTCAGCTTATCAAAGAGTCAGAACAATTAGATGAAGTAGTTATTTCTGCTTTTAAGAAAGATGTTAAAACCAAAAGAATTGCAGAGAGAATTGCTGTAATTTCTAAGAAAGATATTCGCAAAATTTCTCCTCAAACTTCTGCAGATTTATTAGCAGCAATTCCAGGAATTAAAATACAAAAATCGCAATTTGGAGGAGGTAGTCCTGTGATTAGAGGAATGGAATCTAATAGAGTTTTATTAGTGGTAGATGGAGTTAGAATGAATAATGCTATTTACAGGAAAGGGCATTTGCAAAACGCAATAACACTATCGCCTAATTTATTAGAAAAAACCGAAGTTGTTTTTGGACCATCTTCTGTAATCTACGGTTCAGATGCTTTAGGAGGTGTAATTCACTACTATACAAAAACGCCTAAATTATCAGAAAATAACGAAGTTAACAGTCAGTTTTTTTCTAGATATTCTTCTGTAAATCAAGAAATAACCACGAGCATATCTGCTGAATTAAGTTTTAAAAGATGGGCGTCTTTTACCAGTATTTCATATTCAGATTTTGGTGATTTAAGAGCTGGTAAAAAAAGAAGTCATGGCTTTGAAAATTGGGGTAACGTATTTTATCATTCAGAAAATGTGAATGAAAATTATGCTGCAACCCCTACTTTAAATACAAATCCAAATCTATTAAGAAATACAGGGTATAACCAAACTGATTTTTTGCAGAAATTTTTTGTACCGTTATCAAAAGATACTGATTTAAAGGTAAACTTACAATATTCAACTTCATCAAATATTAAAAGATTTGATAGACTTACAGAATTAACAGATCTTACAGATGTTTCTTCATTAAAATTTGCAGAATGGTATTATGGCCCTCAGCAAAGATTTTTATTATCGTCTCAACTCGATTTGTATCCTCGAAAAAATTGGTTAGAAACAGGTGCTATAACTGCGGCTTTTCAAAATATTAAAGAAAGTAGAATTCAAAGAAAATTTGGAAGTTTAGACAGATCTTACAGAGAAGAAATCGTAAATGTTTTTAGTTTAAATGGTGATTTTTCTGTGCCTTTATCTAATAATAACTCAAGATTATTATCTTATGGTTTTGAGTTTGCTTATAATGATGTTGGTTCTACTTCTTATGGGAAAACTTTAAATATAGAAAATGGTCAAATAAATGGTTTTTCTAACGATTTTAAGGTGCAGTCTAGATATCCAGATGGAGGAAGTAATTTTCTAACATCTGCAGTTTACGTTGGTTATAGACAAGATTTAACAAAGAAATCTACCTTAAATACTGGGGTTCGATTTACAAACATCAATAAAAATGCAAATTGGCTAGATGAAACTTTTTTAACTTTCGAAGATAAAAGTATATCAAGAAATAACTCTGCAGTAACAGCTACTTTAGGCTATGTTTTTAAACCGAATAAAAATTGGCAATTAAATAGTGTTTTATCTTCTGGTTTTAGATCTCCAAATATAGATGATGTAGGTCGTGTTCGAGAAAAAGCAGGTAATGTTACCATTCCTAACATACTTGTGAGTCCTGAGTTTGCTTATAATGCAGAACTAGGGTTGTTTAAATACTTTAATAAAAAGAAATTTCGTTTAGGGTCCAATATTTATTATACACTTTTAGATAATTATATTCAAAGAGACTTTGTGTACAATGCAGATGGCTCTATTTTGCAAGTAGAATTTGATGGTGAGTTTGGAAATGCTGTAAATAATCAGAATATGGGTACAGCTTATATTTTTGGATATACTGCTAATTATTTGGGTAAAATTTCTAAAACAATAAATACCTCTGGTTTTGTTACTTATACAAAAGGAAGAACTTACGATACTAAAGAACCAATGTCTTCTATACCACCACTATTTGGTCAGTTTGAAGTGAATTATAAAAAAGAGAAAATTGCTTTAGGAGCCGAATTTAGATTCAATAGTAAAAAAGATATTGAAGATTTTAATTTTACAGAAGGCATAGACAATCATGATTTAACTCCAGTTGTGAATGCAAATGCAACTAATGAAGAAGATATTTATTTTGGTTCTCCAAGTTGGATGACCTTTGGTGTAAATGGGTCTTATGATTTTAATACTAATTTTTCTATACAAGCAAGATTAGATAATGTTTTTGATGAACACTATATAGAGTTTGCTTCGGGTGTTTCCTCTCCAGGAAGAAACTTGTCTGTTTCTATTTTGGCTAATTTTTAATGAAGTTATTTAATTCGCTTTCCTTCATCATTAAAATTTTCATTTATTGCACGCTCTGTTTTTATTAAGCTCACTAATATTGATAGCGCTACAAAAACCATAGGTTGCCAGGTTAATTGTTCTGTACTAATGCTTGTTAATAGTAATGCTGCTAAAAAAGATATGCCACTATATTTAAAAAATACTAAATTAAAAGTAGTGTTGGCAAAATGCCAAATATCTTCATTTTGCATCGCTTTTGGAGTTCTATAGCCATACAAACTATTTATTTTTTTTGGTGGAAATTTCCAAAAAATAATACTGATTAAAAATAATACTCCATTAGTTGTTAGTATATAAATATAAGGTCCCATAATTTTATCTGTTTTTTATTGGTCTCATTAAACCTTCTTGTGCAAAAGATGCTACTAATTTACCATCTCTTGTATAAATATTTCCTCTACATAAACCTCTTGCTCCATAAGCATTTGGAGAATCAGCAGAGAATAACATCCAATCATTAAAATCAAAATCTCTAAAAAACCACATAGAGTGATCTAAACTAGCAGTCATTGTATTTGCAAAACTATAATTTTTAGCATTTGGATTAAAGGCTGCATTCAAAACATTATAATCTGAAATATACGTTAAAATTTGATGCTTCAATTTTAAATCCATCTTAGGAGTATCACCTTTTAATTTAAACCATACTTCTTCTTTAGCTTCTTTATTTTCAGGTTTTAGTGGATTAGGCACAGCTACTGGTTTGAAATCTATAGGTCTTTCGATACTTAAAAAAGACTTTACACTTTTTGGTAAAAAATCTCCAAATTTTACAGCCATTTCATCCCAACTTAATAATTCTTCAGGTTGTTTAATAGAAGTGTTCATTTTAGTTTGATGTTCAAAACCTTCTTCTTTTTTATGAAAAGAGGTAGCTAAAATAAAAATGGTTTTTCCATTTTGGCTTGCTGTAACTCTTCTTGTGGTAAAACTTCCTCCATCTCTAATAATTGCAACATCATAAGAAATTGGTAATTTTAAATCTCCTGCTTCTAAGAAATAAGAGTGTAATGAATGTAAGAATCTATTTTCTGGTATAGTTCTATAAGCAGCATTTACAGCTTGGGCTAAAACTTGCCCACCAAAAACTATGGCACTTCCTATAGTTACACTCTCTCCTAAAAAAGTAAGGTCATCTACTTTTTGTAGGTTTAGTAAATTAATTAATTCTTTACTAGTTTTCATTGGGGTTTATTTTTTAAAAGGTAAATTTTGACGAAAAGGAGTGGGTTGCACTCGCATCAAAAATAACTTTATGATTTTATTGGTGATGCTTTTTTTATGACGAAGGTACATGGTTAAATCTTGTGGTTCTGCACCTACAGAGCTTTTAATTTCGCTTGCTGTTCTTCCAAAATTTAAGGTCTTTAAATTATTGTTAATAGCAATTTTTATATAATCATATAACATTCTTTGATAAATGCCTAACTCTCTATTTAAACTATAATCAATGCCTACAAAATGTGCATCTAAACTATCATTATTGACAACTCCAGACATAAAACCAACCATTTTATCTTCTAAATAATATGTTTTAATGATGTAGTTATTATCTAACTGATTCATAAATTCTTGATATGTATTCAAATTAAAATCACTCAAGTTAAAAGAGGCATTTTTTGCTACTTTTTTATAGAGATGTTCCATGTCAGAAAGTTGTTCACTAATAGAGTCTTTGGTTACATCTTTTACGGACAAGTTTTTACTTAGTTTTAGCGCTTTTTTTGCCTTTACTCTAAATTTTGTTTTTAAGGCTTGTAGATAATCATCAAAGGTATTCCAGTTTTTATCTAGATGCAAAACCATATTTGGTTCTACCGAGAAAGGATGATAATTATAATCTATTAACTCATTTGTGATAGATAAAGATTCGTTTACAAAATCTTTTAAAAGAAAAGCATCTATCTGATAGAAGTTATTAGAATTTACATATTTAAGAATCGCTTTTGCAAGTTCTTTAATGGATTGTTTTTTATCAAAACCATTGGCAATTAAAATACCATGTTCACCACTTACAAATGTGTTTCCGCAAATTAATAATTTAAAAGGTTTCTTTTTTGGGAATAGATGTAATTTTTGTCCAAACTCTTTTACTTTTTTAGCAAAAGATTCTAAATCATTTTTTACAGTTTCAAAGAAAAAATCGATTATTTGAATAGAACCAAAGCATTTAGGATTACCATTATTGTCTAATAAAACAACATAAAAAAAGTCTAAATTTTGATGATTTTCTTCTATTGACTTTAAGAAAGATTTCTTGAAGTAAACACTTTTATGTGTATTTAAAGAACTCCAAACATTGCTAGGTATTTCATCTACAGACAAGTAATAATTAGCATTCAGATTTTTTGTGGAATAATTCAAAGAATATACGGTGATTTTTAGTTTTACAAAGTTCTTAAAAATAAGTCAGTTTAAAAACTTTGCTTTAGAAATAAACAATTATAACTTTTCTTTAACATAGATTAAAGTACTTAAAACTGTTCTGTGGCTTCAAAAAAGTATCTTTGTAGCCTATTTAAACTTGTTTTACAAGTTCAATTCAACTAACTAAGTTATGAGAAAAGTAATTTTGGCCATATTAGGTTTATTATTAATTGCTGGTGCTATTGTATTAGGTAATTATTTTATTGATAAAAACCAGGCTCCAAGACCAACCTTCAAAAAAAGTATTAAAATTGTTTTTGTAAAAGAGGTAAAGAATAATGAAGTTCCAATTATTTTAACCGCAAATGGTAACCTGCAAGCAAAGAACAAAATTGATGTTTTTTCTGAGGTGCAAGGTGTTTTAAATGCCAGTGATAAAGCTTTTAAACCAGGCACAAAATATAATAAAGGTGAAATTTTATTAAGCATTAATAGTGATGAATTTAGAGCAAGTTTAAAATCGCAAAAAAGTAATTTATTCAATTTAATTACATCTATTTTACCTGATATTCGTTTAGATTACTCATCAGAATTTAAAAAATGGGAAACCTATTTGCAGAGTTTCGATATTAACAAAACTATTGCAAAATTACCCGAATTTGCTACAGATAAAGAAAA
>Ga0209136_1002417_pt1 | contig 11339 bp, 10 predicted proteins | sample SaaInl0LU_22_DNA_FD_184640 | JGI IMG/M metagenome (GOLD analysis project Ga0209136, IMG submission 184640) | Marine microbial communities from expanding oxygen minimum zones in the Saanich Inlet - ESP_90LU_22_DNA (SPAdes) (version 2) | ecosystem: Environmental > Aquatic > Marine > Intertidal... | reverse complement strand
AAAGAGGCTACGTTGTAATTTCTTACAACAACTGCATCCCATTTCTTAATACCAAAAACTTCTTCTGGTATAGAAATGTTCATGTCTTGTTTTACTTTTACCTGGCAAGCTAAACGAGCTCCATCCTTTAACTCTTTTCTAGAAAAGTGTGGTACTTCTGTTGGTAAAGCTTCTCCTCCACCTTCTGTAACATGGCATTCACATTGTATGCAAGTACCTCCACCACCACAAGCAGATGGTAAAAAGATTTTGTTACTACCTAAAGTAGATAATAAAGAGTCTCCAGAAGCTACTTCTATTTCTCTTTCTCCATTAATCATAATCTTTACGGGACCAGATGGAGATAATTTTTGTTTTACGACTAATAATAGAGTTATTAATAATAAAGCTATTATTAAAAATGCGACCACTGTTGCTATAACAGTTCCTGTTGTGCCTGCTGCTAATATCATATTATTGTATGGTTTTCGTATTTTTTGCTATTTCCTCTTTTTGTGCTTCTTCTACGTCTACATTTTTAAGAGTTGTTTCTATTTTTGTAGCTGGTTTTTCTTCTTCATCTCCCCCAGTTAACATGCCTCCAAAACTTAAAAAACCAATTCCCATTAAACCTGTTATAATAAACGTAATTCCTAAACCTCTTAATGCAGGTGGTACACTTGAATATCTAATTTTTTCGCGAATAGCTGCAATTGCTAAAATTGCTAAAAACCATCCTATTCCTGATGAGATACCATAGTTAAAAGCTAAACCTAAAGAAGGTATTTCACGAGATTGCATAAATAAACTTCCTCCTAAAATTGCACAGTTTACAGCGATTAATGGTAAGAAAATCCCTAATGAATTGTATAATGATGGGGAGAATTTCTCAACAATTATTTCTACCAATTGTACCATGGTTGCAATGGTTGCAATAAACATGATAAATGATAAGAAACCTAAGTCATAATCTGCATATTCTGGTCCTAACCAAACTAAAGCACCTGGTTGTAATAAATATTGATCTAACAGCCAGTTTAAAGGTACTGTAATTGCCAAAACAAATATTACTGCAGCTCCTAAACCTACTGCTGTAGATACTTTTTTTGATACTGCTAGGTATGAACACATTCCTAGGAATACTGCAAATACCATGTTATCTATAAAGATAGATTTGAAAAATAATTCTATATGTTCCATATTTTTTAGTGTTTAGTGTTTAGCTTTTGGTTTTTGATAGATACAAGTATCAACAAAAAACCGGTAACTAATAACTAATTTTTAATCTTCAATTAATGCTTTGTTTCTACTACGTTGTACCCAGATAATTAGACCTACAATAATTAGTGCCATTGGTGGCATTAACATGAATCCGTTATTTTCATAACCTGTAGCGTACAAACCTGTTTTTTCAATTGGGTCTCCTAAAACTGGAATACCAAATAAAGTACCAGAACCTAATAATTCTCTAAAGAAACCAACAATTAATAAAATTACTGCATACCCTAAAGCGTTTCCAATTCCATCTAAAAAAGATTTCCAAGGACCATTACCTAATGCAAAAGCCTCAAAACGGCCCATTATAATACAGTTTGTAATAATTAGACCAATAAAAACAGATAATGTTTTACTGAGTTCATAAGCAAATGCTTTAAGTACTTGATCTACTATAATTACTAAAGAGGCAACTACAATAAGTTGAACAATAATTCTAATTTTAGAGGGTATAATGTTTCTCATTAAAGAAATTACCACATTACCAACACCAAGAACAAATAATACAGCAATCCCCATTACTAAAGAGGCTTTTAATTCTGCTGTTATTGCTAATGCAGAACAAATACCTAATACTTGTATCGTAATTGGGTTATTATCTGCTAATGGATCTGTAATTAACTTTGCGTCTTTTTTTGAAAGTAGTCCCATTGTGTTTTATTTTTTTAAGTTTTTGAAGTATGGTAAATACAACTTTAAATCTTTTTTTATCATCGCAGAAACACCATCACCTGTAATTGTAGCACCTGCTAATGCATCTACTTCATAATCGTCTTTATCTTCGTTTTTAGGATCATTATTACCTTTAGCAACCGTAATTCCTTTAAACACACCTGCTTCTGTTAATAATTTTTCTCCATAAAAATCATCCATAAAATAACGTTGTTTAATGTTTGCTCCAAGGCCTGGTGTTTCACCAGCATGATCAAAAAATACTCCTTTAATAATCATATCTGTATCTAAAGCTACATAACCCCAAATTGCATCCCAAAGACCATTTCCTCTAATTGGCGCAACATAAACAGTGTTACCTTCTTGTTGACCTTTAAATAAAGGTAAAAAACGAGATTTACCATTTTTTGCTCTGGTTTGCTGCTTTTTAACATCAATTAAATAAGGTTCTTTATTGTTGTTTGCTGCCATAAATTCATCACGGTTCATTTCTTTTAAAATTTTACCGTCTTTGACTTCTAAAACAATTTGTTCAGAAATTTTTGTTGAAAATGCTTCTGCAACTTTTTCTGTTGATATAAATGTAATACTTCCTTCTTCATTTTCATTTACACCCATAGCATACAAAATATTTTGTTGCTTTTCCATTCTTTCATTTTCCTTAATATTAGGTTTTAATGAAGAAGCTGTAAATGCTAATAATGACCCTACAACAATTACCATTACAATGGCAAATATTATTGTATAACTATTGCTATCTGTTTTGTTACTCATAATTAAGCAGTTTTAGCTTTTAAACGTTTCATTCTTCTCTTAACATTGCCTTGTACTACATAGTGGTCTATGGTTGGTGCAAAAACATTCATTAATAATATTGCTAAGAATACTCCTTCTGGATATGCTGGATTAAAGACACGAATCATTATTGATAAGAAACCGATAAGGAAACCGTAAATCCATTTTCCTTTGTTAGTTTGCGATGCAGTTACAGGATCTGTAGCCATGTATACAGCACCAAATGCCAAACCACCAATCATTAAGTGTTCCCAAAATGGTGTGTTCATTAATCCGTAAAACTTACTAGATTCTGTAATAATATCTGCTGCTACAACTTGGTTAAATATTAAACCCATAACAGCTGCACCCATAAAAGTTGATAGAATAATTCTCCAACTTCCTATTTTTGTAAATATTAAAAAAGCGGCTCCTAAAAGAATTAGCAATGTTGATGTTTCCCCTACAGAACCTGGTATAAAGCCCATAAATTTATCCCAATTAGAATAAATTACTTCTTGTCCTTGTGCGTAGCTACCTAAAATGGTTTCACCAGAAATTGCATCAGCAGTTCCAGCTCTTTCTACTGCATCATATACCCAAACTTTGTCTCCAGACATCCACGTTGGATATGCAAAGAATAAAAATGCTCTAATAGTTAATGCTGGGTTTAAGATATTCATACCTGTACCACCAAAAACCTCTTTACCAATTACTACACCAAATACAACTGCTACTGATAGCATCCAAAGTGGTGTATCTACAGGTACAATTAAGGGTACTAACATACCTGTTACAAGGTATCCTTCTTCTACTTCGTGCCCTTTTATAACTGCAAAAATAAATTCTACAATCAATCCAACTCCGTAAGAAACAATTACAAGTGGCAATACTTTAATAATCCCAATCCAAAGGTTATCAAACGTAAAAAAGTTTGCTAGAACATTTGTTCTAAGTGATGGATCTATAGCTGCATAATGTTGGTAACCAGCATTAAACATACCAAAAATTAATATAGGAATTAAAGCCGTAATTACTGTATTCATCGTACGCTTTAAATCGTCTGCTGCTTTAATATGAGTTCCTCCATGAGTAACTTCATTTGGTAAGTATAAAAAAGTATGGATTGCGTTAAACGCAGGTGCCATTTTTGTACCTTTATACTTTTCTTTTAAATTGTGTAAGTTTTGTTTTAAGCCCATAATCTTATCCTAATTCTTCTCTCATTAAATCTAAACCTTCACGAATTATTTTTTGGTGAGGTTGTTTAGATACACAAATAAATTCTGTTAATGCAAAGTCTTCTGGGGCTACTTCGTAACCACCTAAAGCTTCCATTTCGTCTAAATCTTTATACATAAATGCTTTTAATAATTGCATTGGATATATGTCTAAAGGAAATACCTGTTCATAAGAACCTGTAACCACAAATGCTCTATGCTCTCCATTTGTGTTCGTATTTAAATCATACTTTTTATTAGGCGTTAACCAAGAAAAAGTTAATGCTCTAGAGGTAGATACTTTATCAAAAACAGGTTTATTCCATCCGAAAAATTCGTAATCATCTCCTTCTGGAATTGCTGTTATTTGATTGTCATAATACCCTAAAAATTCGTCTTCTTTAACTTCTTTTCCTGTTAAAACGTTTCCACTAATAATTCTAGTGTTATCGTTATTTAGGTTATTTTTTGTAATATCTGCAATACTTGCCCCAGCAATTGCAGTTACATATTGTGGATTTTTAAATTGAGAACCTGTTAAAGCAACTGTTCTTGCTAAATTTAACTTACCTGTTAAAAACAATTCACCTATAATCACTAAATCTTGTGGTGTAACAATCCAAACCACTTCCCCTTTATTTATAGGATCTATTTTAGCTATTTGTGTACCCACATTACCTGATGGATGTGGTCCAGAAACTTTATGCAATTCTACACCATTTAAACTTGCCAATGGCGAGTTTGATTTAGCACCAACAGAAACATGTACTTTACCTTCTGTTAATTTTGATATTGCTGTAATTGCTGCTTGCAATTCTTCTTCCTTACCAGCCAAAGTATAATCTAAATCTGCTGCTAATGGTGCACTTGCGTAAGCAGATACAAATATAGCTTTTGGTGCCTGATTTGGATTGGCAACAATGTCGTAAGGACGTTGCTTTATAAATGGCCAGCAACCAGCTTCAAATAAATAATTTTTTACTTCATCCGCAGACATTTCGCTTGCGTTTTTTGTACCAAAATCTTTATAAGATTGTGTTGCATCTGCAGCTATTTTTACTGCTAATACTTTTCTTCTTGCTCCACGAATAACCTCTGTAACTTTACCAGAAACAGGACTTGGAAATAAAATACGATCATCACTTTTTAAATGAAAAAGTGCCTCTCCTGCTTTTACTTCTGTACCTTCTTTGGCTGTTAATTTGGGTGTTATTCCGTGAAAATCTTCTGGCTTAACTGCATAAACACTACTTTGATTGCTAATCGTAGTTGTTTTTTCTGCAATGCCAACAAGCTTAATATCTAAGCCTTTTTTAATACGAATGTCTTTTGACATAGTAAATTGGAATATTTAGTTATCTAAAAAAATCATGCAAATTTAAAGATTTTGAGAATGAAGAGTCATATAATTGGATGTTAATATTGATAAAATAATCTTATTTATAATAATTCTAAATAAATAATTTAAAGAAAAGCTTATCGTAATTAATTTTTGGCTTAAAAATTGATATTTATACCAAATGATTGATATTTTTGTGATATGTATAAAAAGAGAATACTTTATTTTTTTTTAATTTTTGTTAGTTTTTTACAAGCTCAAAATATTAAAACTATTCAACTACGATCTTTACAGGAAAATAATTTTTCTGCAATCGTTCCTTTAGGTACTGTTTTAGTGTTATCTTTTGATGATTTGGATGCTGATAGTAAAGAATATCAATACAAAATAGAACACATGACATATGATTGGCAAAAAAGTAGATTGCTTTCTAGCCAATACATAAATGGTTTTGACCAAAATTACATTAATAATGTAACCAATTCTTTTAATACGTTTCAAAGTTACAGTCATTATGAGGTTAAAATACCCAATGTAAATACGGTTATTACTAAAAGTGGTAATTATTTATTATCTGTTATAGATGCTTCTAATGAGGTAGTTTTTACAAGACGTTTTGTACTTTATGAAGATTTAACAACCATTGGAGTTTCTGTAGTTAGAAGCAGAAATACCAAAACAGTAAACACGCAGCAAACCATTCAGTTTTCTGTAAATCACCCAAACATTCAAATTAACAATCCTGGTTTAGAAATAAACGTGGCTATCATAAAAAATAATAACTGGAACGAAACCATTTCCAATCTACAGCCTACTTTTTTTAAACCAAATCAGCTATTATATACTTATACCAACAAAACAAATTTTTGGGGTGATAATGAATATTTAAATTTTGATAGTAAAATTATTAGAAACAAAAGTTTAAACATTGTAAAAATTACAAAAGATGATGTTTTTAATCATTATTTATATCCATATGTGTATAATGAGTTTTTAGAATACACTTACAACCCAGATATCAATGGGCAATTTGTAATACGAACTTTAGAAGGTAATGATAATGATACAGAAGCAGATTATGCCTTAATGCATTTTACTTTACAAGTAGACGAAATGTTTACAGAAAAAGAAGTGTATGTGTATGGTGCTTTTAATGATTTTTCAATTTCTGATACAAACAGAATGTATTTTAACCCGAATACAAATACATACAACTCTTCTATTCTTTTAAAACAAGGGTTTTACAACTATACTTATGCAACAATTGGTGCAGATGGTTTGGTGAATACACATCAAATTAACGGTTCTTTCTTTGAAACAGAAAACCAATACACTGTAATTACTTACTACAAACCTTTTGGTAGTTTATATGACAGAGTTATAGGTGTAGGCAGTGGTTTTTTTAATCAAAATAGATAGCCCCTATTTTATTTGCAAAAACAAATCAAAAAAGGTACATTTACTCTGTATGATTCAGCAAATTACAAAAGGCATTAAAATTTCTGTTGAAACTAATTATAAAGGTACCAGTTTTAAAAGCAAAAAAGGATATCATATTTTTAGTTATAAAATTACCATAGAAAATAATAGCCAACACACCGTTAAACTTACAGATCGTTTTTGGAAAATTTACGATTCTTTAAATCTCACAGAAATTGTAAGTGGAGAAGGTGTTGTTGGGCAAACCCCTACCTTAAAACCAAATGATAAATACACTTATAATTCTGGATGCTTTTTAGCATCTAATACAGGCGCTATGAGAGGTTTTTACACCATGATTAATTTAGATAATTATCAACAATTTAAAGTTTATATACCAACGTTTCAACTAACAACACCTGACTTATTAAACTAACAAAATCTAAAAATAAGGTTGCTAAAATTAAAGATCCATCGTGTTTAAATTGTGGTCATCCATTTTTTGGACAAGAAAAATTTTGTCCAGAATGTGGGCAGGCAAACAAAGGAAACAGCATTACATTTAAAAGTTTTATAAACGAAGTTTTTAAAGGCCTATTTAATTTTGATGCCAAATTTTGGAACACTATTATACCTTTACTAATGAAACCCGGTATAGTTTCTAAAAACTATATTGATGGTAAAAGAAGCAGGTACTCTAACCCATTTCGGTTTTACTTAACGGTTTCAATTATTTTCTTTTTAATTTTAGGTATTTCTATGACAAAAGATAAATATGAAGTTTTAGCAAAAGATAGTGCAGACAAAATTGTGAACGAAATAAACAAAGAAAAAGCAAAAAAGGAGTTTAACGAAAAAGAGATCGACTCTCTAAAAAACAATGTAGCTAAAGTGCTAGAAAAATCTTTTATTCCTCTTCCTAAAAAAACAAAAGAAAAAGTTTTAGAAGAAGTAGAAAAGGAAATTAAGAAAGATAAAGACACAACTAAAAAAGAAAACAATAACTTTAACATTACTATTAATGAGGAAAACAATAGACTAAATAGTTTTTTAAAATACCAAAAGGAAAATCCCAAAAAAGCAATAAATGTAGCTTTAGACTCTTTAGGTTTCAAAAAAAACTTTACAAATCGGTTTTTGTATACCAGAGCAAAAGCTGTAAATTCTTTGGCAACTAAAGATAGTAGAGAAGAGTTTTTAAGCCAAATAGTTTCATACACTTCTGTTGCACTATTTATTTTATTACCCTTTTTTACCTTATTTTTAAAACTTTTTTATATCCGAAGAAAATACACTTATGTAGATCATTTGATTTTTGTATTCCATATACAAACTGTATTTTTTATGTTGTTTTCGATTTATTTTATCTTAGAAATATTAGACATAACTCCAGAAACATGGATTTTCTTAGCACTGTTTTTAATGTACCTAATTATTGCAATGAAAAAATTTTACCAACAAGGTTATTTAAAAACAATTATAAAATTCTGTCTACTAAATTTCAGCTATTCCTTATTAGCAATTATCGGCTTTAGTTTACTATCTATTATATCTCTAATGTTGTTTTAAAATCTTTGTTTTTAGAGAGCCAACGTACAAAACTATCTCTTCTTAAACGCTTGAGTTTTTTGATGTACAAATTTGATGAAGACCCTATTTTATAGTGCTTGAGGTAGTTTTTTTAAGTGCTTTTTTTTCTCCATCCCAAAGCAACTCAAAGGTTGCTATATATTTATGCCAATCAACCAAGATTATGGCAAATAGCTCAATATCATTAAAATTATGAATAAAAACTACTACATTATAGTAGATAAAATATTTTTTAAAATTACACCTCTACTCATATGGTAATTTGCTTTTCGGTTATAAATTTTAAAACCACCATTTAACAAACAAATCAACCATTTTTTTTCGCTAATACCAATCCATGTAACACCAGCCAATTTATCTTTTGAATAGGTTAATTTTACAGCTTCTTCCATATAACTACTTGGTGATAAGATTTTTCTTAATACATTTCATCTCTATTGGAGGTTAGTATAAAAATTTTTTAGCTAAAGGTAGATAGGTAGTTACATTTTAAATTATGATTAATTTTAATTTTTAGAGATATTTTTGATTTTAATGCAATAAAAAATGATAAACACCTTATAAAATTATTGAAACAAAAATTGTAACTTTACATTCTAAAAATTAAACGAATAAATTTAAAAACTTATAATATTATGGCAAGAGGATTTTTTAATGTACCAATTGCGGTAAACGAACCCGTAAAAAGTTATGCATCTAACTCTCCTGAGAGGAAAGAGTTACTAGATACCTATAGAAGCATGTACAAGGATAATATTGATATCCCAATGCATATAAATGGTGAAGAAGTAAGAACAGGAAATACTAGAAATATTACACCACCTCATGACCATAAACATATTGTTGGACAATATCATACAGCAGAAAAAAAACATGTAGATGAAGCTATTAGTACGGCACTAGCAGCAAGACAAGCTTGGTCTAGTGTTAGTTGGATGGAACGTGCTTCTATCTTTTTAAAAGCTGCAGAATTATTAGCAGGACCTTACAGAGCAAAAATGAATGCAGCAACTATGATTGCACAATCTAAAAATGTACATCAGGCAGAAATTGATGCCGCTTGCGAAATGATTGATTTCTTTAAATTTAATGTACAATACATGACAGATATTTTTAAAGATCAACCAGAATCTGCACCAGGAATTTGGAACAGAGTTGAGTACAGACCTTTAGAAGGTTTTGTGTATGCAATCTCTCCTTTTAACTTTACATCAATTGCTGCAAACTTACCAGCAGCTGCTGCTTTAATGGGTAACGTTGTGGTTTGGAAACCATCTGATCATCAAGCTTATTCTGCACAAGTAATTGTAGATTTATTTAAAGAAGCTGGCCTGCCAGATGGAGTTATTAATGTGGTTTACGGAGATCCTGTTATGATTTCTGATACAGTTTTGGCTTCTCCAGATTTTTCTGGATTACACTTTACAGGCTCTACCACTGTATTTAAAAACTTATGGAAACAAATTGGTAACAACATCGATACTTACAAAACATACCCAAGAATTGTTGGAGAAACTGGTGGTAAAGATTTTATTTGGGCACACAATTCTGCAAACCCTTTACAAGTAGCTACAGCAATTACTAGAGGTGCTTTTGAATATCAAGGTCAAAAATGTTCTGCAGCTTCTCGCGCTTACATACCAACTTCTATGTGGAAAGAAGTTAAAGAGCATTTAACAAAACAAGTAAACGAATTAAAAATGGGTTCTCCAGAAGACCCTTCTAACTTTGTAAACGCTGTTATACACGAAGGTTCTTTTAACAAAATATCTAAATATATAGACGCCGCAAAAGAAGACAGTGATGCAGAGATTATTTTAGGTGGTAACCACGATAAATCTGTAGGTTATTTTATAGAACCCACTGTTATTTTGGCAAAATCGCCAACATATGCAACCATGACAACTGAGTTATTTGGCCCTGTAATTACTATTTATTTATATGAAGATAATGAATGGGAACATTCTTTAGAATTGGTAGATACATCAACAGAGTATGCATTAACGGGTGCAATTTTTTCTACGGATAGATATATTGTAGAAAAAGCTTCTAAAGCTTTAGAAAATGCTGCAGGTAACTTTTATATAAATGATAAACCAACTGGAGCAGTTGTTGGACAACAACCTTTTGGTGGTGCTAGAGCTTCTGGTACAAATGACAAAGCAGGTTCTGCACAAAACTTATTACGCTGGACCTCTGTAAGATTAATTAAAGAAACATTTGTAACTCCAAAAGATTATAAATACCCTTTCTTAGGATAGAAATAAAAAAGTATTCGTAAAAAAAGCCTCATTTTTAATTTAATGGGGCTTTTCTATTCTGTAGACTTTCTATTTTATAAGTAGTTTTTGTGTGGTTTGTTTTTTACCATTGATTACTTTCAATAAATACAATCCAGAAGATGTATTTTCAAAAGTAATTTTTTCAGAAAAGCTTGTTTTTGTAGTAGCATACTTTTTTGCTGAAACCAATCTACCCCTTACATCAAACAATTGAATAAGAACCTTGTTATTAATATCTACTTCTAAATTTAAATTAAAAGTTCCGTTATTCGGATTTGGATATATATTAAAATTAGCAAAAGAAGTATCTAGTATTGAAGCTGTATTATCTACAATTATCGAGTAATCTTCAGTTTCTCCCCATTCTGTTAAGTGATCTGCATCACAGGGTCCATCTCCAAAACCATCTGTTGGATCATCATATTCTATAATTACTCGCATTCTTGTTTGACCCAGTTTTGCATCTGCAGGTACATTAATAGAAAGTGTAGCTGTTGCAACGTCTTCTAATTTTGTTCCTAAATCATGCCTTTCTGTAGCTTTGTCAAAAATAAAATCCTGATTCCAATCAATAAATACATAACAATGGTCTTGATAACCAGCCGTATCAAAAGTTACACTAATAGTGTAGTTTGTATCTTTTAACACATTTGCATTTATACTTGTAAAATCTTGATATCCATCTGATGTATCATTCCCAGAATTATTATTTATACCTGCAAAAGTCACATTGGTTATATGCTCTGACCCACCTGCTTCATCCATAAATAAAGAAGCACAATAACTTGG
>Ga0209136_1002413_pt1 | contig 11359 bp, 9 predicted proteins | sample SaaInl0LU_22_DNA_FD_184640 | JGI IMG/M metagenome (GOLD analysis project Ga0209136, IMG submission 184640) | Marine microbial communities from expanding oxygen minimum zones in the Saanich Inlet - ESP_90LU_22_DNA (SPAdes) (version 2) | ecosystem: Environmental > Aquatic > Marine > Intertidal zone... | reverse complement strand
ATGCCCGGTGCACGTTCTAAGAGTTTAAACCCTGTTTTTGTGACCTCTAAAACCGCAAGATTGGTTACAATTTTTTTAACACACCCAACACCAGTCAGCGGAAGCGAGCAGCGCTTTAAAAGTTTAGACTGTCCTTTTTTGTTGGTGTGCATCATGGCTACAATAATATTTTCTGCACTGGCAACCAAGTCCATTGCACCTCCCATTCCTTTGACCATATAACCAGGGATTTTCCAATTGGCAATGTCGCCATTTTCTGAAACTTCCATCGCCCCTAAAATTGTGAGGTGGACATGCTGGCCTCGAATCATTGAAAAGCTGGTAGCAGAGTCAAAAAAACTAGCCCCATCAAGGGTGGTAATCGTTTGTTTTCCAGCATTTATAAGGTCGGCATCTTCTTCGCCTTCAAAAGGAAAAGGACCCATGCCCAGAACGCCATTTTCACTTTGAAATTCAACTTCAATATCATCGCGAACAAAGTTGGCTACCAGCGTTGGAATCCCAATTCCAAGATTCACATAGTATCCATTTTGGACTTCTTGTGCGATACGTTTAGCAATACCATTTTTGTCTAACATGATTATGATTTTTGTCTTAGGGTTCGTTTTTCGATGCGTTTTTCGTAATCTTTTCCTTGAAAGATGCGTTGTACAAAAATCCCAGGAATGTGAATTTGGCTGGGATCTAGGGCTCCAATGGGCACTAATTCTTCAACCTCAGCAACTGTAACTGTAGCCGCGCCACACATGTTTGGATTAAAATTTCTAGCGGTGCCTTTAAATATTAAATTGCCTGCGGCATCTCCTTTCCAAGCTTTCACAAATGAAAAATCGGCCTTAAACGCTTTTTCTAAAACATACATTTTACCATCAAATTCGCGCGTTTCTTTACCTTCTGCGACTTCGGTTCCATAGCCCGCAGGGGTGTAAATGGCAGGAAATCCTGCTTGTGCAGCACGACAACGTTCCGCCAAAGTGCCTTGAGGGATTAGTTCTACGTCCAATTCTCCTGAAAGCATTTGACGTTCAAATTCATCATTTTCACCAACATAGGATGAAATCATTTTTTTGATTTGATGTTTTTGAAGTAATAATCCAAGTCCAAAATCATCAACTCCAGCATTGTTTGAAATACAGGTGAGTTCCTTAATGTTCATATCCACCAGTTCAGAAATTGCGTTTTCAGGAATCCCACACAATCCAAAACCACCGAGCATTAAGGTCATTCCGTTGGAGACGCCTTTGAGGGCTTCTTTTACGTCTGCTACTTGTTTATTTATCATGGCTTTAGTTTAGGATAAAAAAGTACAAAAAAAATCTTGTTATTTAAAAAATTTCGTTAGAAATCGATGTCTGGAGTAATCGGAGTTGTCTCTTCAGGAATTGGATCTCCTTCTTCAAGAATGGGTTCACACTCCACTTCAATGGTGAGGTCTTCAGGAGCAATAAACTCCTCTTTTGAAATGCCTAATTCCTCTAACGTATAGCAGCTTCGCATATAATTTGCCCAAATCGGAAGTGCCATGGCAGCACCTTGCCCATAGGTTATGGTTTTAAAATGTGTCGCACGATCTTCTCCTCCAACCCATACGCCAGTAACCAAATTGGGAACCATCCCCATAAACCATCCATCACTTTGATTTTGAGTGGTCCCTGTTTTTCCTGCTATTGGGTTTGTAAATTCATAAGGATATCCTGTGACAATTTCTTTGTAAACAAGTTGATTTTTAGCAGCGCTGTGGCGTAGTCGCTGCCCCGAGCCAAACTGAGTAACACCTTCCATTAATTTAACACTCACATAGGCCACTTCTTTACTTAGAACATCTTTTGTTTCTGGAGTAAATTGATATAGAATAGTCCCATTTTTATCTTGTATTTGAGTCACCATAACAGGCTTGGTATAAACGCCTTGATTTGCAAAGGTAGAATATGCAGCCACCATTTCGTACACACTTAGGTCTGGGGTTCCTAACGCGATTGAAGGCACTGCAGGAATATTTTGTTCCACACCTAAACTGCGTGCTAAATCGATTACGGGTTGAGGCCCGATCTCATTCATCAAACGAGCTGTGATGGTATTTCTAGAGTTTGCCAAAGCCGACTTGAGGGTTTCAAAACCTCCATAATTTCCTCCTGAATTTTTTGGTGACCATGGCTTCATATTGCCATACTTCATCGCTTCAATTGTAATTTGAGATTTTGGAAAGGTATCACATGGAGAGAGATGTAATTGATCAATGGCAGCAGCGTACACAAAAGGCTTAAAAGTAGATCCAACTTGACGCTTTCCTTGCTTGGCCATGTCGTACTGAAAGTGTTTGTAGTTGACACCTCCAACCCATGCCTTTACGAATCCTGTTTGGGGTTCCATTGAAAGCATTCCGGATCTTAAAAAAGACTTGTAATAACGCATAGAATCTCTAGGCGTCATTATGGTGTCTATTTCATTATTTTTTGCATTCCAGGAAAATATTTTCATGGCCACTGGCTTATCAAACGATGCGATAATTTCGGCATTTGATTTTTTGAGGTCATATTTCATCTTACGCCAACGCTCGGATCGTCTCATGCCTGTTTTTAATAAGGCTGTAATTTCTTCTTTTTCTAAATCTAAAAAGGGAGCTGTACGGTTTCGTCTTGCTGTGTTTTGAACAAAAAACTCTGCTTGTAAATTGGACATGTGCTCCTTAGTTGCTGTTTCTGCAAAGGTTTGCATACGAGAATCTATCGTGGTGTGAATTTTAAGACCATCTTTATAGATGTTGTATTTATCTCCATTCGGTTTTCTGTTTTGAGGGTTGTTCACCCAATCTTTCATAAATTCTCGAAGGTATGCTCTAAAATAGGTTGCAATTCCTTCGCGGTGTGATTCCGGAGAATAATTGAGCCCTAACGGTAATTGTTGTAATGAATCCTTCAGGGTTTCCTCAATAAAACCATATTTAGCCATTTGGGCTAATACTACATTTCGGCGGTTTTTAGTGCCTTCGGGGTTTCGTTTTGGACGTGGATTGTAGAGTGAAGAATTTTTAAACATTCCTACTAGCATTGCAGACTCATTGATTGATAATTCAATGGGCTCTTTTCCAAAATAAATTCGGGATGCCGATCGAATGCCGTCTGCATTATTACCAAAATCATAAATATTAAAATACTGGGCAATAATTTCTTCTTTGGTGTATTGACGCTCCAGACGCGTTGCGATGACCCATTCTTTTATTTTTTGAGTCGCAGTTTCTAATTTATTTTTTGATCTAACGCCTACAAATAATTGTCGAGCTAACTGTTGAGAGATTGTACTTGCCCCTCCTCTTTTACCTAAAAACGCAAATGCTCTCACTGTGCCTCGTGTATCAATCCCTGCATGGTCGTAATACCTGACGTCTTCGGTTGCTATAAGCGCATCTACAAGGTGTTTGGGCAGTTTATGAAACGCTACAGGCGTTCTATTGTCTTCGTAGTAAAATTTCCCGAGCGTTACGCCATCAGACGAAATGATTTCGGTGGCTAAATTTGTACGTGGGTTTTCTAAAGCAGAGGTGTCTGGCATTTCTCCGAAAATCCCTAAAGAAGCCGAAAGAAAAATGAGTACAATTCCAAAAACAGCGGCTAAAAAGCACATCCAAAACCATCGAATCGGTTTTGAAAAATTGGGAGATGCTGTCTTCTTTTTTGCCATAGTGTCTATTTATTTAAAGGTTCAATGCTAAACCCAACATCAATAATTCCTTCGAGATGATCAACCCCATTCGGAGCTCCTCGATGGCGCATTGCGTGTTGAATCTGTACTTTATATGTTCCTTCTTCTGTAAATACAAAAGGGCGATTGTAGCCTTTGAAATGGAGTTTATGCTCTTTCACAGATGTAAAACCCGAACCTAGAAGCTCTCCGTTGGGTTTTGCCATGAGATATTCGAGGGTGTCTTTTGTGACTTTTCCGTTTGGATAATCCAATTCAACGATTAAAAATAAATTACTGAATTTATAAGCAGAGGTCGTTCTCAAGTTGACATATAAATTGTAGGGGGTTATACAGTCAGGAGCTATAAAATCGTAGCTAATCACGTCTTTTTTGTTCCAAGTATCAGGAATGGATGTGTAGCTAGAAAACACTTTGTTTTGCTCACAAGAGAATGCGACAAAAGCAAAAAGAACGATCCCTAATACTGATTTACTTTGCATTGTTATTTTGAGGTCTAGATTTTTTGTTATTCCTGTTCTTTCTATTATTGTTTTTACGTCGATTATTGTTTTTACGCCTTTGATTTTTAGGAGTGTCAAATCGCGTTAAGCTGTCTTGACCCACAACGTTTTCAAAATCTACTTTAGTATCTTCAACTAAATCAATTGCATAGTCTTCTAAACTCGCGACTTTTTCTTTCTTAGCATTAATCGCAATAATTTCGTTGGCTTGGGTTGTGGTTAACTTATGCCAATTCATCCATTCGCCTTCGTAAGCATACCACATATGGCCTTTAAAAATATCTGTTTTTTGACAAACTGCAGTCCCTTTTTCAGTTCTTAATTTAATTTCTGTTTTTGGAAATGCTTTTAAAGCATCTAAATACGCGTCCAGTTCATAGTTTAAACAGCACTTCAATTTGCCACATTGACCTGCTAATTTTAAAGGGTTTAACGACAGTTGTTGGTAGCGCGCAGCAGAAGTATTTACGGATCTAAAGTCGGTCAACCATGTGGAGCAACAGAGTTCGCGTCCACAGGATCCAATTCCTCCGAGTCGTGCAGCTTCCTGTCGTAAGCCTACTTGTTTCATTTCGATTCGAGTTCTGAATTCTCTAGCAAACAATTTGATAAGTTCTCTAAAATCAACCCGTTCATCGGCGGTGTAATAGAATGTGGCCTTACTGCCATCTCCTTGAAATTCAATGTCAGAAATTTTCATTTTCAACCGAAGGTCAATCGCAAATTGCCTGGCTTTAACTTTCATTTCGTCTTCTTTATCTCTCGCTTCAATCCAGACATCAATATCTCTCTGAGTAGCTTTTCGATAGATCTTGAAAACTTCATCAGGTGTCTCCGAAATTTTCTTTCGTTTCATTTGAACCTTTACCAATTCACCTGAGAGGGTAACCATACCAATATCGTGTCCAGAAGCAGCTTGAGTTGCCACTACGTCTCCGATGCTTAACGTTAAATTTTCGGTGTTTTTGTAGTATACTTTTCGTCCATTTTTAAAACGAACCTCAACCCAATTGAAAGGGGTTGCGCCGTTAGGGAGTGTCATGTTTGATAGCCAATCAAAAACGGTTAGCTTATTGCAGCTATCTGTTCCGCATGTTCCATTGTTTTTACAGCCTTTTGGCTGTCCGTCTTTCCCTGTTGAACAGTTTGTACATCCCATAATTTATATATATTGAATTTGTTAATGCAAGGCATTACAAATGCGTGTTAACTCTATGATCTAAAACGTAAATATAAGATTATTTGAGGACTTAAAGAATGAGGTGATCGCTATTTTCTGAACTTCCAAAAAACTTAAAAAACGCTTTTAAATTTAAGACTAAGAGGGCTTCGCTAGCGTGGTAAAGATAGTTCTTAAATCTTTCTTGTATGGCAGATGATCTGCACGACCTTTTTTGAAAATATCATTACTATTCCCTTGACCCTTGCGGAGTGCTTTTTGTTCTTCATACGGCATACGATTCACCTCCATGCAAGCAGTAGAACAGCAGTTTTCCATACTTTTTTTACAGGATTCACACTGAATAAAAAGCAAGTGACAGCCGTCGTTAGCACAATTTACATGAATGTCTGCAGGAGCACCACATTGGTGGCAGTTCGCAATGATATCGTCTGATATCTTTTCGGCACGACGCTGATCGAATACAAAATTCTTTCCAATGAATTTATTTTCGATGGATTGATTTTCAACTTGTCGGGCGTAATTAATAATCCCTCCTTCCAATTGATATACATTTTTAAATCCTTTATGCTTGTAATAGGCACTGGCTTTTTCGCAGCGAATCCCGCCTGTGCAGTACATGACTAATTTTTTGGTTTCTTTACAGTCCTTCAAATCTTCTTCGATTAAATCCAAGGATTCTCTAAAGGTATCTACATCTGGAGTAACTGCGTTTTTAAAATGTCCAATTTCGCTCTCATAATGGTTTCGCATGTCCACCACTACTGTGTTTTCATCCTCTATAAGTGCATTAAATTCTGATGCATTCACATGCGTACCAATATCTGAAGAGTCAAAAGTAGCATCATTTAAACCGTCTGAAACAATCTTATCACGCACTTTGACTTTGAGTTTTAAAAACGAAAATAAATCGTGTTCAATGGCAATATTGAGGCGAACATTTTCTAGAAAATCAATGGTATCTAAGTGGGTTTTAAAGGTCTCAAAATTATCTGCAGGAACCGAAAGTTGTGCATTAATCCCTTCGTGAGCGACATAAATTCGACCTAAAACATCGATACTGTCCCAAAATAAAAACAATTGATTTCTTAACAACTCGGGGTTGGTGATCTTTGAATACTTGTAGAAAGAGATCGTCAGACGTTCTTTGCCCGCTTGTTGGATAAGTTCTGCTCTTTCAATATTGCTTAATGTATTGTACAGTTGCATGCTATACTAATTTTTAAGTTTATACTAATTGAATTACAAATGTAATAATTTTTAGAACACCTTAGAAAAAAGGAATATAAAGGCTTTCGAAAATAATATAAAAAGGTTCGTTAAAATTTTCAAACTTTACAAAAGATATCTTATTTTAGCAAGAAGAAAAATTAGATACAAAAGACTTATGAGCAGCGAAAAAGATGCAAAATTAAAAGCCCTCAAGCTAACCTTAGACAAGCTTGATAAAGCATACGGCAAAGGCACCGTAATGAGAATGAGTGATGCTCCTGTAGTGGACGTAGAAGTTACCTCTTCGGGGTCCTTAGGGTTGGATATCGCCCTTGGTGTTGGCGGTTACCCTAGAGGACGTGTAATTGAAATCTATGGACCTGAATCTTCAGGAAAAACAACCATGACGCTACATGCTATTGCAGAAACCCAAAAAGCAGGTGGTATTGCCGCTTTTATTGATGCCGAGCATGCCTTTGATCGGTTTTATGCTCAAGACTTAGGCGTTGATATTGACAACCTTATTATTTCTCAACCCGATAACGGTGAGCAAGCCCTTGAAATCGCTGATAATTTGGTGCGTTCTGGAGCTATTGATATGGTAGTAATTGATTCTGTAGCAGCTTTAACACCAAAAAGTGAAATTGAAGGTGAAATGGGCGATTCTAAAATGGGACTACATGCCCGTTTGATGTCTCAAGCACTAAGAAAATTGACAGGCTCTATTAGTAAAACAAACTGTACGATGATTTTCATTAACCAATTGCGTGAAAAAATTGGTGTGATGTTCGGAAACCCTGAAACTACTACGGGTGGTAACGCTTTAAAGTTTTATGCTTCTATTCGTTTAGACATTCGTCGTTCGACACAAATCAAAGACAGTGATGGAAATGTTTTAGGAAACAAAACACGTATAAAAGTTGTAAAAAACAAAGTTGCACCGCCATTCCGTTTGGCAGAATTTGATATCATGTATGGTCAAGGTGTTTCTAAAGTTGGTGAAATTTTAGATGTGGCTGTAGAGCATGAAATCGTTAAGAAAAGTGGATCGTGGTTTAGCTACGAAGATACTAAGCTCGGGCAAGGTAGAGATGCTGTAAAGCAAATGATTAAAGACAACCCTGAGTTGATGGATGAGCTTGAAGAAAAGATAAAAGCAATTCTGAAAGTAGAAGCTTAAAAAAATAAAACTTAATAAAAATCCCGATATATCGGGATTTTTTTATGCCTTTAAATCTGTTTCTAATGCATTTAAAATGGTGTTATAAACTTCCTTACTGAGTTCTGTAGTATCCTCGATGACTAGCTGCGCTGTAGAAATTGTTGGGTGAACTTGCACCCGCATTTTTCCGGGGCTCCCACTAAAAAACGTATAGGACAATCGTTTTTTATTGTCAAAAAATGTCATTGGAACTAATGGGACTTTGTGGTTAATCGCAAGTCGGAACGCTCCTGCTTTAAAACGATCTAAGATAACGGACTCCTCTGGAACTCCTCCTTCTGGAAAAATACAAATGCTAGACCCTTCTTTGATGCGTTTTTGAGCTCTGATGAAAACCGCTTTTCGGCTTTCGGGACTGCTGCGATCGACTAAAATACAAGTGCGTTTGTAAAAGAATCCAAAGATTGGAATTTTGACCAATTCTTTTTTACCTATAAATACAAACGGGTGGTTTTTGAACGCCACCAACATCAACATGATGTCGGTCATAGACGTATGGTTGGCAACAAATACATAACTTTGCCCTTTTTTAAGAGGCTCGGAACGTTTAATTGTCCAATAACAACCCATCCCAATAAGAATACACTTGGCCCAAATTCGTGCAAGTTTAAAAAAATAAGGATACCATTTTTGTTTTAATACCGACAAAAACAAAAGCGGAAACATGATTAGAATTGGTAGTGCGACTAACACATAGAACCAAATTCTGTACAAAACCCACAATGGATATTTTATAATTTTAATCACGCTCAAAACTACTAAAAAAATTGAGCTATTGCCTCAAAAAAAGTACCTTTGCTTATAATTCATACAAATAGCACTTTAAATGGCAAGAATTTTAACAGGCGTACAAAGTACAGGCACCCCGCATCTCGGAAATATTTTAGGTGCAATTGTTCCTGCAATTGAAATGAGTAACGACCCAAAAAATGATTCTTTCCTGTTTATTGCCGATATGCATTCGCTCACTCAAATTAAAGATGCAAAAACATTGCGTCAAAATACTTATGCCACCGCTGCGACATGGTTGGCTTTTGGTCTGGACATCCAAAAAACAGTGTTTTACAGACAAAGTGATGTGCCACAAGTCACAGAGCTGTCATGGTATTTGAGCTGTTTTTTTCCGTTTTCTAGATTGGAATTGGCGCACAGTTTCAAAGACAAAGCAGACCACCTAGAAGATGTCAATGGAGGCTTATTTACCTATCCAATGTTGATGGCTGCAGACATTTTATTGTATGATGCCAATAGCATTCCTGTTGGAAAAGACCAACTCCAACATATTGAGATGACTAGAGATGTAGCCTCGAGGATTCATGCTAAGGTTGGCGATATTTTTGTAATTCCTGAAGCAAAAATTCAAGAAAAAAATATGCTTATTCCTGGTTTGGATGGTCAAAAAATGAGCAAAAGCAAAGGCAATGTGATTGATATTTTTCAGACGGATAAAGCATTGCGAAAGCAAATCATGTCCATTCAAACCGACAGCACCGCTTTAGAAGATCCTAAAGATTGGGCGAATTGTAACTGTTTTGCCATTTACAAACTCATGGCTTCAGCATCCCAAATCGAAGAAATGAAACACAACTACGAAGCGGGGGGTTATGGCTATGGGCATGCCAAACAAGCGTTGTTTGAACTCATTTGCGAACGCTTTTCTGAACAACGCGCACGATACGCTTATTATATGTCCAACTTAGAAGAAGTGGACCAAGCACTTACTGTTGGCGCCAAAAAAGCTGCCGCTGTTGCAGATGATGTCTTAGCACGCGTTCGAGAAAAAATTGGGTACTAAACCAGTTCAAATTCTTTTCCGGGCAGTGGTCGACAAACGCCTTTTAATTCCAAATTTAACAACAAATAAGCGACTTTGGAGGTTGGCATTTCACAGGCAATAGCAATAACGTCTAAAGCTGATTTATTTTCTTTTTTTAAATAGTTGTAAACGAATTTCTCGTCCGAGTCGAGTTCTACAAACAACTTTTTTTGGACGACTTTTTTTTGAGTTTCCAGCGACCAATTTAAAACATAAGGAATATCTGCTGGATTAGAAACCAAATGTGCATTTTTGGTTTTTATCAAATTAAGACAGCCTTGACTTTGACTGTCTGTAATGCGACCCGGAAGTGCAAATACTTCTCTATTGTATCCAAATGCCATTGAAGCTGTTGCTAAACTCCCACCTTTTTCTGCCGATTCAATAACAATAGTTGCTTCACTTAGACCTGCAATAAGGCGGTTGCGTCTTAAAAAATTAGAAGGGTCCATTGGTGCAGTGCTCCAAAAATCGGTAACAAATCCGCCTTGGTTTTCAATCAAATTACGATGCTTAAGGTGTTGTTTTGGATAGGTGTGTTGAAGTCCTTGAGCCATGCAACCCACCGTTTGCAGTTGATTCTTGAGAGCAAATTTGTGTGCGGCAATGTCTGTTCCATAAGCAAATCCGGACACAATAATGGGGTTAAATACTGCGAGGGTTTCTATTATTTTTTCACATTGTGCAAGCCCATAGGTTGTTAGTTTTCGGGTGCCAATAACACTAACAATCGGGTGGGTGTCCCAATTTATGTTCCCTTTTTGAAACAATACAATGGGGCCATCAATACAATGTTTGAGTTTGAAGGGATAGTTGGAATCTTCAAAATATAAGGCTTTAATAGCGTTTTGTTCTACAAAACTGAGCTCGTCTTCAGCAGCTTTTAGGTACTTTGATTCATGGATGTGCTTAATGGTATGCGTGCCAATCCCTTCAATTTTGGAAAGGGCTGCTTTGGATTCTTTAAAAATGGCTTCAGGACTTCCACAATGTTGAATCAGTTTTTTGGCTGTAATGTCGCCAATATTTGGCACGGCCTGCAATGCAAGTGCATAGAGCAGTTGAGGTGGGTTCATAGGGGGCTATGTTTGCTGTAAATATAAGAATATCTAGCTTATATCCATGACTTTAAGGAGTTGTAGTAAACGAAATTTCGTTTCCATAATACACGCCATTACAATCTTGCATATACGCCCGAACATAATAGGTCGTATTTGGCGTTAGGTTATAAATAAACGAGTCGTAATCATCATTCCAATTGCCGTTTTCTGAAAAGGTGTCTGCAATGGTCGGGTTTGGAGAAGTGCTCCAACACACCCCCTTGGCTTGCATTTTAACAAACGAATTACTGGTAATGATACCACCGCTTTCAGCAGAAATGGATGTAATCGCCGTAACGGGAGTTGTTGTTAATTCCGAATCATCGCGTAATGAAAGGTCTTGAAAACAATAGTTGTTGTCTAAATTGCCTCCAACATTAACAGCCCCTGGATTACAGTCAAAACCGTCGTTGTAAAATACATACAGTTCACAGGGAAAAGCAGTTGAAGTGTCTAAAGAGGAATTGTTAACTATAACAAAGTTACCATACGCTTTTCTAATTGATGGAAGGACAAGATTCGAAAGTAAAGGATTAGCATTTATTTCAAAAGATGATGTTCCAAAAAGATAGTCTCCAACAGAAAATAACTGCGGAGCGCTTAAACTTGTTAAAGAGGTGTTATTTT
>Ga0209136_1002409_pt1 | contig 11371 bp, 13 predicted proteins | sample SaaInl0LU_22_DNA_FD_184640 | JGI IMG/M metagenome (GOLD analysis project Ga0209136, IMG submission 184640) | Marine microbial communities from expanding oxygen minimum zones in the Saanich Inlet - ESP_90LU_22_DNA (SPAdes) (version 2) | ecosystem: Environmental > Aquatic > Marine > Intertidal... | reverse complement strand
CTTGCACGCCCACATGAACACGCGTCTCACCTTGCACAATCGTCACGCCATCACCCGACTGGGTACAAACGACCAGCGGGCAAATTTCGGCTGCCTTCCCAAGGGCTGCATCAAGATCATCAGTTTGAAACAATGACAACAATTCGGCACGGTTGCCGATGAAGTAATCCAACTCGTCCTTAATCAGCCCCAGAAAGTCATCGCGGTGACGTTCTACACAAAACGGATCAGAAATGGCGATGCCAGCCTTACCGCCAGCAGCCCGACAAGCACGCGCAGTTTTCAAAAACGCTTCTTTTCCTTTGTCTTTGTCGAAAAGGTAGCCTTCCAAAAACACAATCTCTGCCTGATCCGCCACACCATCCGCAAGATCATCAGGACCCAGTTCTGCAGACACACCGAGGTAGGTGTTCATCGAGCGTTCACCGTCGGGGCTCACAAAAATCATTGATCGCGACGTAGGCGCCTCTGCTCCGGCGACGGGCGCGTTTACAAAATCTGTACCGCCCTGCTCCATCGCATCTGCGTAAAACGTGCCAAGCGCATCATCAGCGACCCGACCCACAAAGCCCGTCTTCAACCCAAGGTTCCCCAAGCCCGCCAACGTATTGGCGACCGAACCGCCTGGTGCCTGAACACGGTTGTCCATTGCACCATAAAGCGTCTCGGCGCGCTCACGCTCGACCAGCTGCATAATGCCTTTTTCGATGCCCATATGCGCCAAAAACTGATCATCCGATTGGGTCAGCACATCAACAATGGCATTACCAATGCCGACAACTTTGTACGTTTTCATAAATTCTTGTCCTCAAAGGTGCACAGGTCACGGATCAAACACGTGCTGCACATTGGTTTTCGCGCTTTGCATACGTATCGGCCATGTAAAATCAGCCAGTGATGCGCGTGATGTTGAAAGTCAGCCGGCACGTGATCTTCGATTGCGCGCTCAATCGCAACCACATCTTTGCCAACAGCAATGCCCGTGCGGTTCCCGATGCGCAAAATATGGGTGTCTACAGCCTGCGTCGGCATCCCCCACCACATATTCAGCACGACATTAGCCGTTTTGCGCCCCACACCAGGCAGCGCCTCAAGAGCAGCGCGCGAATTAGGCACGACACCGCCATGCTCTTCGACCAGAATACGGCTTAACTTAATGACATTCTTGGCCTTGTTGCGATAAAGCCCGATCGTTTTGATGTGCTCAATCACCTCTTCTTCACCCAAAGCCAGCATCTTTTCAGGGGTGTCAGCTATCTTGAACAGCTCACGCGTCGCGCGGTTCACGCCCACATCGGTTGACTGCGCAGACAGCGCCACAGCCACCACAAGCGTGTAGGCATTGACGTGATCCAACTCACCCTTGGGTTCGGGGTCGGCTGCATGAAAACGCGTAAATATCTCGCGCATGGTGTGATAATCGAGCTGCTTTACCATGACAAAACCTATGCCCGCTGTACGCAAAAGCGGCAAGGTTTTTCGCCCGCTCCGCCGCCTACATGCGGCCACCCAATTAAAATTGTCGCAAAAACACCGCGAAAGCATGCCCGCGTGTTTACGCACTGTTAGCCGCTTGGCGGGTAATCACGAAGGGGCATCTAACACCAAACGGGAGAAGCGATCCGTGCTATCAGGACTTGGGCCAGGCTCATATGTAATGACCTCACAAGGGGAGTTACCCGTTGAATGGCTTGCGGTAGGCGATCAACTGGTGACGCGCGATCACGGCCTGCAGCCTTTGCGCCACATTGAGCGTACCCGTGGCACTGAGGACAACCCGCTGCCCGATCCGCTTGTCCTCCCCTTACCCGAGGAGAGCATCTCACGACAAAGCGACCCGCTCTATATGGCTCCGCTGCAAATGGTAATGATGCAACATCCCCTGATCGAAATTCACTTCGCCGTTCAAGAAGCCGTTTGCCCCATCATCGCACTGTCACGCCGAAAAATATCCCGCTACGTCAGCGCGCGACCCTTGGTTTATCACACTCTCGTTTTGCCAATGCATGCATTGATCATGGTAAACGGGTTGTGGATTGAAAGCTGTGGCTATGTACAAAGCCAACGGATTAGAATTCCCGCAAGCACCAAAACCGATATTTTGGACCCAACGCACAAAGCACCACGCCGCGTCCTAACCGCATGGGAAGCTAAGCTGATGCGCAGGCTGATCCCACAAAATCTGAATATCCGCGATATCATCTGTGCGGCCTAAAACCCGCAAGAACTGGGTCGCAAACTATAGCGCATCTGCGTTACGCTGCATTAAGGCTTAGCATCAAGGACCCACATAAATGGCCAAGGCAGATCAATCGGAACCCTATCACTACGGGCTGATCAAACGTGCTATTGAGGTGATTGATGCCCACGACGGCAAACAACTATCACTTGATGATATCGCCCGCGAAATGGGCATGAGTGCGGCGCATTTTCAGCGCACATTCAGTCAGTGGGCAGGTGTCTCACCCAAACGCTTTCAACAGTTTCTGACCCTCAGTCACGCCAAAAGCATGCTGCACAACAACTTCACGACGCTCGATACTGCCGCTGAGGTAGGATTATCTGGCACAGGCCGTCTTCACGATCTATTCGTGAAATGGGAAGCCATGAGCCCCGGTGAATTTGCCCGCAAGGGAAAAGGCCTGACCATTCATTTCGGCTGGTTCGCAACCCCTTTTGGGCAAGCACTGGCCATGGGAACCGACCGCGGTCTTTGCGGCCTCGCGTTCAGCGATGATTGTGGTCCAGACGCCACGTGGCGCGATATGTCCGGCCGTTGGCCCCACGCGCATTTCGTTGAAAACCGCGCCGCCCTTAAGAATTGGGTAAGTGCTGCCTTAAATCAAAGCGGTGACACGTCATTGCACCTGATGGGCGCGCCATTTCAGATTAAAGTCTGGGAGGCGCTGCTCACGATCCCATCCGGCCACGTCACTACCTACTCCGAAATCGCGTACGCCGTGGGCAACCCAAAGGCAGTCCGCGCCGTCGGTACTGCAGTTGGACGCAACCCCGTCAGTTGGTTAATCCCATGTCACCGCGCGCTGCGGAAATCAGGCGGCTTGGGGGGATATCACTGGGGCCTTCCCGTCAAGCGCGCGATGCTGGCCTATGAGACTGCGCGTCTGACACCGGACGCGTAGCGCAACCTCGGCGTATTTTGGCGCATCAATCCGTACTGATATTGGATAACACGCTGCTCTGACGCATATTGGCCTTAACCAAGTTAACCAAAAATATGCATAATGAGGCTACCGATGTTTTTGAAGAAAACCCTACTGATCAGCACAATCGCCACGCTGTCGCTTAGCGCCTGTACAGAATTTGAGGGCGTCGCCAGCCCTGATGATCCCAACCGTCGCACCAAAAACGGCGCTGTCATAGGCGCACTCGCGGGGGCGGCGACCGGCTTGATCAAGGGCGATACCAGTAGCCAGCGCCGCGAGCAAGCGGTGGTTGGTGCATTGATTGGCGCAGGTGTCGGCGGTGCAATCGGGGCCCGCCTTGATCGCCAAGCTCAAGATCTGCGGGATGACTTTTCCAGTAGCGGTATCACCATTGAAAACACGGGCTCAGAATTAATCGTGACAATGCCGCAAGATGTTTTGTTTGGAACAGACAGCGCCGATGTGCGCGCTGATCTTAAGCGAGACCTGCGTGCTTTAGCTGGCAACCTGCAAAGCTATCCTGACAGCACAATCGACATCTATGGCCATACGGATGACACGGGCTCCGAAGAATACAACGCTAATCTATCCACTCGTCGCGCCCAGGCGGTTGCGTCTGTTTTGATGGATGCTGGCGTCGCGCCACGGCGTCTGCGCGCATTGGGGCAAGGCGAAACAAGTCCTATTGCCACCAACGAAACACCCCAAGGCCGCGCTAAGAACCGCCGCGTCGAATTCATTATCCGGCCCACTAACGCCTGATCTATTGGCAATTCTGCTTGGTGGTCATATTGTTTGACCAATCCAAGGAGGCCATATGCCATTCGATCCGATCAGGTCTGAGAAATTATCTGGCGCGGTTGTGCGCCAGATTGAGCTTCTTATTCTGCGCGGCGTTCTGCGACCAGGCGAGCGGTTACCTTCCGAGCGCGACCTTGCCGAACGCCTCGGCGTATCGCGTCCGTCTCTTCGTGAGGCGGTCGCCGAGTTGCAAGACAAAAAGCTATTAGAGACGCGGGCAAGCGCGGGCATCTACGTGGCAGAGGTCCTTGGATCAGCATTTAATCAGAACTTAGTGTCCTTGTTTGCCAGCCATGATGAAGCCGTTTTTGATTATATTAGGTTTCGCCGTGACATGGAGGGCATCGCTGCGGCACGCGCTGCTGTGCATGGCTCTGACACCGACCTCAAAATTATCGACACAATTTATAAAAAAATGGAAGCTGCACACGCCAAACGTAACTCAACTGATGAGGCGCGTTTGGATGCAGATTTTCATATGGCCATTATCGAAGCGAGCCACAACATTATCATGCTTCACATGATGCGCTCAATGTTTGATCTGTTGAAAGAAGGCGTGTTTTACAACCGTGGCATCATGTTCAAACAACGCACCACACGTGACACTCTATTGAAGCAGCACGGTGCGATGAATGCAGCTGTCCAAGCCCGCGACCCTGACGCCGCCCGCCGTGCAGTAACTGCCCATTTGGATTTTGTCGAAGCCGCACTTGATACCCATCAAAAGCGCGAAGCCCACGAGTTGATCGCACAAAAACGCCTCGATAAAGAATTAAAACGTTAGGCGCAAAAAAAGCCCCGCGCACAAAATTGGGCGCGGGGCTTTCTGTTTATTGATTTGGTCGAATTAGTGCAGCTTGGCTGCAACTTCATCGATCCCATCATCGATAGATTTATTAAGGCTGGCAGCAGTGCTTTGCTTCGCAACAACGTCGCGTGCGGCACCGATGGCGACCTCAATCGCGCTATCGCGGACGTCCTTCACAGCAGCGGCATTTGCCGATGCAATCTGGTCTTCCGCTGCCACAAGACGGCGCGCAATTGAATCTTTCAGATCAACTTTGGCTTGCTCGGCCGCTGCTTCAGCATCGGCCTTTGCTTTTTCTACGATGCGATCTGCTTGTGCCTGCACTTCTTTTTGCTTGCGCTCGTAAGTCGCTAGCAAGGTCTGTGCTTCTTCACGCAGGGCTTTCGCCTCGTCCAGTTCAGATTTGATATCAGCAGCGCGCTTATCCAACATCCCCATCACCATGGATGGGACGTTGAAATAAAACAGAATGCCCATGAACACCAAGAAACCACACAGAACAATAAAGTCTGTGTTCTTGAGATCAAAGAAAGGACCTTCGGCTGCCAATGCAGGTGTTGCCAAAAGGGCGAATGCAGGTGTCAGAAACTTGTTCATAGCTTACCCTTTCATCCGCGCAGTCACAGCAGCGGTTACACTGCGTGCATCTGCTTTTCCACCAAGTGCAGCAACCAACTCTTTGGCCGTATCCTTGGCGACTTCCTTAATGCTCTCTTTAGCGCCAGCACGAATTTCAGCAATTGCCGCCTCTGATTCAGCTGTACGCGCAGCAATCTCTGCATCTGCCTTCGCGATTGCTTTATCCAAATCTTTCTGGATTTCGGCACGCGTTGCGTTTGCAATGTTCTGCGCTTCAGCACGAGCATCTGCCAGTGCTTGGTTGTATGCGTTTTCTGCATCGAGAGCCTGTTGTTTAAGGTCTTCTGCAGCAGCCAGATCGTTGGTGATGGCCCCTGAACGCTCTGCCAAAACAGCAGCAATCCGTGGCAATGCCACACGACTAAGGATCAGGTAGATCGCGATAAGTGCGATCACCAACCAGAAAATCTGGTTTGGGAATGTCGAGAACTCAAGCTGAGGCATGCCAGCGGCTTCTGCCCCATGTTCTGCGCCATATGTATCAGTTGCCATCTTGGCCTCCTTGAACCTTGAAGTTTGATGGCAGCCCGTCGGTTAGGACAGGCTGCCGTCAAGAAACGGTAGGTTCAAAGATTAGACAGCGAACATCAGAAGCAGAGCGACGAGGAACGAGAAGATCCCCAGAGCTTCTGCAAACGCGATGCCGATGAACAAAGTAGCAGTCTGGCCAGCAGCAGCAGATGGGTTACGCAGTGCGCCTGCGAGGAAGTTGCCAGCAACGTTGCCAACGCCCAGAGCTGCAATGCCTGCGCCCAACGCGCCCATGCCTGCACCGATGTATTGTCCCAAGTTTGCGATATCGCCTTCCATGTCTTTTCTCCTTACAATGGAATTTAGTCGTTTGGTCGTTGATGCGGGCAGATTGCCCGATCGTTAGTGTGACGGGTGAAGCGCGTCTTTCAAATAAACGCACGTCAAAACCGTGAAAACATAGGCCTGGATGAAGGACACCAGTACCTCGAGGGCGTAAATAGCAACTACGCCCAGAATTGGTAGAACCGCGAATGCGCCAAGCGCACCTGCAAACCCTGCGAACACTTTCAAAACTGCGTGACCGGCCATTACGTTACCCGCAAGGCGGATAGATAAGCTAACGGGGCGCACGAAGTATGATGTGACTTCGATGATGGCCAGAACTGGGCGCAACGCCAGCGGCGCCGAAGAAACCCAGAACAGGCCCAAGAAGCTGACGCCGTTTTTGACAAAGCCCAAGACCGTCACTGCGATGAATACTGCCAAGGCGAGTACAACCGTCACAGCAATCTGTGCTGTTGGTGTGAAAGATGTCGGGATCAAACCCAAAAAGTTTGTCATCACAATGAAAAGGAACAGAGTGAAGATATAAGGGAAGTAGCCAAGCGCATCTTTGCCGGCCACATCTTCAACCATTTTGTGCACGAAGCCGTACGCCATTTCAGCAATTGACTGAACGCGGCTTGGGATGATTGCCCGGCCACGCGTACCGACAACCATCAGGGCCAACACAGCAAGCACAGCGAGGAAATTCCAGACAGCGCCGTTTGTGACTGTAAAGAGTGAAATCTCTTTGCCGCCAAATGCGGGCTTCAGCTCGAACTGATCCATCGGGTGAATAGAGAGCGCCGGATCTTTCGTTCCAACAACGCCAATCACAAACAGCACGATAGCAAGAGCGAACAACGCAATGCCAATACCTTTGGTGCTCTTTGGTGTTTGACCAGCGGTTTGCTCTGTGTTCGACGCCATGCTCAGCCCTCTTTGTTCTGTTTGGCAGCCTCATGAGCCACCGCTTCGGCCTGAATTTCCTTTGAGGTGCGCATCATAACGTTCACCCCAGCAACGAAACCCAGCAATGTAAATACGACCAAGAATATCGGCAGCGTACCAAAAAGCACGTCTAGTCCGTATCCCAAGCCAACCCCGATCAATAGACCAGAGACCAACTCTGTCACCATTCGCCAACCCTGCTGGGCTATTGAATAATGCTCCTCCACTTTCGGTTTGGGCGTTTGGGTGTCCTTCAGCGCATTGATACGCGCATCCAGCTCTTCAAGCCGTCTTTTGTCAGGCTCAGTTACCATGCCCACACCTTTCGTGGTCTCGCCGGATAGCTATTGCCAGATCGCATCCGAGTCAATAACGCCTGATGCAGCATAACCCATTGATAAATAATACAAATGATATTTCGCCGCAGACAATGCGATAGGTTTCAGCAAAATCCATTATTCAACCAAATGGTTGACGATCATCATTTTTGCCCCCAATCACATTCACAACATGACCGATCTGGATGCAACATTTGCCGCACTCGCGGACCCCACACGCCGCGCGATCCTGTCGATGCTGCTTGAAGACGACATGGCAGTGACTGACGTGGCAGAGCCCTTTGACATGTCTTTGGCCGCCATAAGCAAGCACCTTATCATCCTGCAAAAAGCGGGACTAATCTCACAAGAAAAGCGCGGGCGGGTAAAGTGGTGCAAGCTTGAGCCGGACGCGCTACGCGGTGCCAGCACATGGATGCAAAGCTTTGGTCAGTTCGAGCCAGTGAACCTTGATGCGTTTGAAGCATTTCTTGCCGCGCAGCTTGAAGACGAATGACGCCGCAAGACCGCGCTTAGTCCTGCGCGAACGTCCACGTCTTAGCCACACTCTTTAGATGCTTGAGAAATGCCTGCACTTTGGCGGTGCGGTGCAAATCTACGTGGGTGACAAGCCACATCGGGACGGACCACTCATCAAGGGATGGCATCACCTCGTGCAGATCATCCCGCATGGCCAATTCCCATTCAGGTACAAACCCAATGCCAGCACCCGCAGCGATCGCATCTTCCATGCTGCGATTATCAGAAGTGCGGAACACAATCTGATCTTCAGGGACTTCACGCCCCAACCATTGAATGAACGGCGCGCGCGAAGAACGGCTATCGTGGCTCACAAAGCCATGCCCCGAAAGATCGCCGTTTTTCGGCAGCCCTTTACGCGCCACATATTTTTCATGCGCCACAAGGCACATACGTTGCTTCATGAACTTCTGCACAACATTGTCGGGCTGGTCCGGTGCTGCGCCTGCGCGGATGGCCACGTGTGCCTCACCGTATTCAAGGCGGAACAACCGTTCTCCTGTCAGATACCGTACACGCAAGTCAGGGTGCTGGACTTGAAAATCGCTGACTACGCCGCTCAAAAGCGGCGAAATACCCGCAAGAGATGTTACAACAAAATCACCCGATACTCCTTCGCCACGCCCCTTTAGGCGTCCAACAAGCTGGGTGAATTGTTCATCTGTGGTTGCAGCGACCTGCAACAAGTCTTGGCCAGCTTCAGTAGCAGTGTAGCCGCGAGCGTGGCGCTGAAACAACTTCACACCAAGCCTGCCCTCAAGCGCATCAATATGGCGAATTACAGTAGCATGATGCACGCCCAATACCTCGGCGGCCCCGCTTACGGTACCGTTGCGCGCCACCTGAAAGGCCGTGCGTATTTCATCCCAATCATTCATGATCCACTCCGTATCTCAAACATCCGCGAATTTCACTGTGCACAATTCAACAGAACGCACCACAACTTTGCGCAATATGTTCAGCTTTGCAGATCGAATAGAAGGAAGGCCAGAGATTTTTCAGCTAGAAAGCACAGTACATGCCCTCCAATATTCTTCGCCTTGATACATCATCCGACACTGTTTCTGCCTCAAGCCGTATGCTTGTAGACGCGGTCGTTGCAAAACTGGGCGGCACTGTTGCCACCCGTGATCTGGCTGCAACGCCTCCTACCCTTGTTGATTTGGGGTTTGTTACGGGCCGCGGGTTGCCGAAGGCTGACCGCTCAGCCGAGCAAGCCGCTTCACTTGAGTTGTCAGACACCTTGATCGCAGAACTTGAAACCGCCGACGCAATCGTAATCGGCATGCCGATCTACAACTTCGCGCCACCTGCCGCTCTCAAGGCATGGGCAGACCAAGTTGCGGTCCCTGGCCGAACATTTAGCTACAGCGCGGATGGCCCCAAAGGTCTGCTTGAAGGCAAGAAAGCATATGTCGTCGTGACTTCCGGCGGCACCCAAGTGGACAGCCCGATTGATTTCGCAACACCGTGGCTGCGCTTCTTTCTGGGCTTCATCGGCATTACCGATGTGACCGTGATCGCAGCAGATCGCTTGGGTGCGGATGCAGAGGCCAAATTGGCCGAAGCCCAAGAGCAAATCGCAGCCCTATAATAAGGCTACACATTCAGGCGGGCAGATAGGCAATCTTACTTTCTGCCCGTTCACCACAGCTGCTTTTATAAATGAAGGCAGACACACATTAGTACAGCGCCGCTTCTATTGACTCATTGCGCCGCTCGGCCTAAACGCAAGCCAAATCACGGAAGTCTCAAACTTCCGGTCTTTATGGTATCTACCAAAGATCGCCCTCCGTCAGCGCGTTGCGCCCACGGGGGTATTTGGGGTTTTTCGGATTGGTCCTTATGTTTGGGCCGAATGGAACAAAGTGCAAAGGGGCACGCGTATGTTTGAAAATCTATCAGATCGCCTGTCAGGTGTATTCGATCGGCTGACCAAGCAGGGTGCGCTTTCCGAAGATGACGTCAAAACAGCGCTGCGCGAAGTACGGGTGGCTCTTCTTGAGGCTGACGTTTCCCTACCCGTTGCCCGTGACTTCATCAAAGCTGTGCAAGAAAAGGCTGCAGGGCAATCTGTCACTAAATCGGTCACGCCTGGGCAGCAGGTCGTCAAAATCGTCCATGATGAGTTGGTCCATGTTCTGGCCGGTGACGAAGGTGAAATCGGATCACTGAAAATCGACAACGCCCCTGCCCCCATCTTGATGGTCGGTTTGCAAGGTGGCGGTAAAACGACAACCACTGGTAAACTTGCCAAGCGACTGAAAGAGAAAAACGGCAAACGCGTTCTTCTGGCCTCTCTCGACATTTATCGCCCTGCTGCGCAACAACAGTTGGCAATTCTCGGCACGCAGATTGGCGTAGATACTTTGCCGATCGTTGCGGGTGAAAGCGCTGTACAAATTGCAAAACGGGCCAAGCAGCAGGCAACAATGGGCGGCTATGACGTCTATATGCTTGATACGGCGGGCCGTTTGCAGATCGACGAAACCCTGATGAAAGAAGTCGAGGACGTCCGCGATGTGGTGAACCCACGCGAGACGCTCTTGGTTGTCGATGGTCTGACAGGTCAGGTCGCTGTGGAAGTGGCCGAAGAATTTGACGCAAAGATTGGCATCTCTGGCGTTGTGCTGACCCGTATGGACGGTGACGGACGTGGCGGCGCGGCTCTTTCTATGCGCGCAGTTACAGGCAAGCCGATCAAGTTTGTGGGTCTGGGCGAGAAAATGGACGCTCTTGAGGAGTTCCACCCAGAACGGATCGCAGGCCGTATCCTTGGCATGGGCGACATCGTCAGCCTTGTTGAAAAAGCGCAAGAAACCATTGAGGCCGAACAAGCCGAACGCATGATGAAGCGCTTCCAGAAGGGTCAGTTCAACATGAACGACCTTAAGATGCAGCTTAACCAGATGCTTCAAATGGGCGGAATGGAAGGCATTATGGGTATGATGCCCGGCATGAAAAAGATGGCCAAGCAAGTTGAGGAAAGCGGTTTCGACGACAGCATCCTGCGCCGTCAGATCGCGCTCATCAATTCAATGACCAAGAAAGAACGCGCCAACCCGCAGCTTTTGCAAGCCAGCCGCAAAAAGCGCATCGCACAGGGTGCCGGCCTTGAGGTGAGCGAATTGAACAAGCTCATGAAAATGCACCGCCAGATGTCTGACATGATGAAGAAAATGGGCAAGATGGGCAAAGGCGGCATGATGAAACAGGCCATGAAAGGCATGTTCGGAAAAGGCGGCCCCTCACAGGCCGAGATTGAAGCAGCACAGCAACAAATGGCGGGTGGCAAAATGCCAGCGGGCCTTGGCGGTGCTGGTGGTTTGGGCGGTTTCCCGGGCCTCGGTGGT
>Ga0209136_1002404_pt1 | contig 11393 bp, 5 predicted proteins | sample SaaInl0LU_22_DNA_FD_184640 | JGI IMG/M metagenome (GOLD analysis project Ga0209136, IMG submission 184640) | Marine microbial communities from expanding oxygen minimum zones in the Saanich Inlet - ESP_90LU_22_DNA (SPAdes) (version 2) | ecosystem: Environmental > Aquatic > Marine > Intertidal zone... | reverse complement strand
ATTATATGCCTTAAAAGGTAATAGAGACAACGAACCTCCATTGAGTGGAGCCGTAATAACAGATGCACGTCAAGCGTATCAGCAAAACGGAAACCCAAGTGTTTCTATGCAAATGAATCTTAAAGGAGCTAAAGTCTGGGAAGAAATGACGGGTAATGCATTTAATACTGCAGGTCAAATCGCCATTGTTTTAGATGAAATTGTATATTCAGCACCAGGAGTCACTACAGGGCCAATTTCTGGTGGTAACTCTGAAATATCTGGTTCATTTACTTTGAATGAAGCAGTAGATTTAGCAAATGTACTTCGTGCTGGTAAACTACCAGCTTCTGCAGATATTGTTCAAGCGGAAGAAGTTGGACCTTCATTAGGTCAAGAAGCCATAGACAGTGGAATGAAATCATTCCTAATTGCTTTAACATTGGTGCTTTTATGGATGTTGTTTTACTACGGTAAAGCAGGTATTTACTCCAACATAGCATTGTTATTAAATATTCTCTTAATCTTCGGAATCCTTTCTGGACTTGGGGCTGTTTTAACACTGCCTGGTATTGCAGGTATTGTACTAACCATTGGTATAGCTGTAGATGCAAACGTTCTTATTTACGAGCGTATTAGAGAAGAATTATTCAAAGGTAAAGGTCAAAAAGAATCCGTTAAAGATGGATTTAGTAATGCACTATCGTCTATTTTGGATGCCAACATTACCACAGGATTAACCGCTTTAATTTTATATGTATTCGGATCAGGTCCTATCAAAGGATTTGCAACGACACTTCTCATAGGTATTTTAACCTCTTTGTTTACAGCGATTTTTATCTCAAGATTATTGATCGATTGGCATTTGAACCGTGGAGGAAAATTAGAATTCTCTACAGGAATGACCAAAGGATTATTCCGTTCTATTAATATTGAATTTCTTAAGAAACGTAAAATAGCATACTTAATTTCTGGAACAATCATCATTGCAGGACTTGGATCGTTATTTACTACTGGATTGGATCAAGGTATTGATTTTGTGGGAGGAAGAACTTATACCGTTCGTTTTGCTCAAGACATGAACACTGAAGAAGTTAAAGCCGCATTAAATGACGTATTTAACAGTGCTGAGGTGAAAACAATTGGTAGTGCCAACCAATTAAAGATTTCTACCAAGTACAAAGTTGATGAAAACTCAGCGGAGGTAGATCAAGAAGTTCAAGAAAAACTATACGGAGCTTTGGTACCATTTTTGCCAGATGCAACAACCTACAAACAGTTTATAAATGCCGATAATAATATTGGTAAAATGTATGCAGGAAAAGTAAGTCCAACCATTGCAGATGATATTAAAAAATCATCAGTATGGGCAATTTTAGGCTCTCTAATCGTAGTATTTCTTTACATCTTAATACGATTTAAAAAATGGCAATTTTCATTAGGTGCAGTAGCAGCCGTATTTCATGATGTACTCATCGTTCTTGGAATCTTTTCAATAGCTTGGAGATTCTTACCATTTAGTATGGAAATTGATCAGGCATTTATTGCAGCAATTTTGACGGTAATTGGGTATTCATTAAATGATACCGTGGTTGTATTTGATAGAATTAGAGAATACTTAAATGAACATACAAGTTGGAAGTTCGATAAAGTTGTCAATAGCGCATTGAGCAGTACTTTAAGTCGTACCTTAAACACTTCTTTAACCACTTTAGTTGTGTTATTAGCGATGTTTACATTTGGAGCAGATTCTTTAAGAGGATTGTTGTTTGCGCTTATTGTAGGAGTGCTCGTAGGAACCTATTCTTCGTTATTCATTGCAACGCCAGTTATGCATGATACATTGAAACGTTTAGATAAAAAAGGAGAGTAATAATCTCATTAATAGATATTAAAAAAGCCGCTCATTGAGCGGCTTTTTTATTTGCTTTATTTTTAATTATTCTTAGTCTTTAATCACGCCTTTTTAGGTTTGTATAGAAACATAAAATAAAGTCCGCAAAGCACAAAAGGAATACTCAATACTTGACCTGTGTTTAATCCAAAGATCCAATCTTCTCGACTGTCTATTTGTGCAATTTTAAATTGTTCAACCACCAATCTTACGGACATTAACAACACTAAAAATAAGCCAAATAGAAAGCCTGTTTGACTACTTTTGTTTGTTTTCCAGTACAAAAAGAATAAGATCAAAAACACAAATACATAACCAAAGGCTTCATACAATTGCCCAGGATGTCTAGGAATAGTATCGAGTTGTTTAAAGATGACCGCTAAAGGGAAGTCGTTTCCAGCAACTTTTCCAATCATTTCAGAATTAAAGAAATTACCAATTCTTATAAATACAGCTCCCAAAGCAGAAGCGATGACCACGCGATCCAGAATCCAAAGTACCGATTTTTTCAATATTTTTTTATTGTACAGCCACATAGAAAATATCATTCCTATTGCAGCTCCATGACTAGCCAACCCTCTAAACCCTGTAAATTCAAATCCTCCACTAAAACGAAAGGGTAAAAAGATGCTAAAGAAATCCTCTTTAAATAATTCGGGTTGATAAAAAATGACATGACCCAAACGTGCTCCAATCATAATTCCTAAAACGGAATACATGAAGAGACTGTCCAGCTTATCTTCAGTTTGCGCTTCGTTTTTGTAAATCTTTTTCATCAAATACCAGCCTGCTATAAAAGCAGCCATCCACATAAGACTGTAATAGTGAATTTTAAAATCTCCAAAAAGAGTGATCCCTTCTGATGTAGGGTCCCATATAATCTGTAAAAAATACATAGTCGTTTGTTTAGATTGTAAATATAGAGAATAGAAGCGAAACTTTAGCCTAACACATTTTTAATAAAGAATCGTGTTATTTTTTTGGTACAGGGTCATGTCCAGAGCCGCCCCACGGGTGACAGTTTAATATGCGTTTGATGCCCAAGTAACCTCCTTTAAGTAAACCGTGAGATTGAAAAGCCTCTTTCGTATAATGTGAACAAGTTGGTTGAAACCGACAACTTGAAGGAGTTAAGGGTGAAATAAAATTTTGATACAGCTTGATTAAAAACAAAAATGGTGCAATCAAAATAGATTTCATGGATCCTAGTCTAAGATAAATGTAGTGCCATCTTTACCATCCTTCAATTGAATACCAATCGCTAGCAATTCGTCTCTAATTTTGTCTGAAAGTGCAAAGTCTTTTTGTGTTCTCGCCTCATTTCGCATTCTAATGAGAAGTTCTACCGTATCTCCAAGTTTCTGGTCTTGGTTGTTAGAAGAGGTATTTTTAAGTCCTAAAATGTCAAATACAAACTGGTGCATCAGTTCAGTTAACATTGCCAAGTCGGAGGAGTTAATAGAGGATTTTCCATCCTTAATTTGGTTGATGTATTTCACAGCACTGAACAATTCTGCAATCAGAATAGGCGTGTTAAAGTCATCATTCATTGCTTTGTAGCAATTGGATTTCCATTCTAAAACATCAAATTCCTTGGTATCTGATTTAGCTTCAAGCTTATCTAACGATGAAACGGCCTCCATGAGTTTCATGAATCCTTTTTCTGAAGCCAACAATGCATCATTGCTGAAATCTAAAATGCTTCGGTAGTGTGCTTGCATCATAAAAAAACGAACTACTGATGCAGAGAAACCTTTGGTTAACTTATTGGTATCTCCACTTAAAATTTCGGCAGGTAAAATATTATTTCCTGTAGATTTCGCCATTTTTTGCCCATTGAGTGTCAGCATATTTGCATGCATCCAATAATTAACAGGGGTATGGCTATGCCAAGCTTTTGCTTGTGCAATTTCACACTCGTGGTGCGGAAATTTCAAATCCATACCGCCACCATGTATGTCAAATTGTTCGCCTAAGTATTTTGTACTCATCGCCGTACATTCTAGGTGCCACCCCGGAAAACCATCACTCCAAGGAGACGGCCAACGCATGATGTGCTTTGGTTCTGCTTTTTTCCAAAGTGCAAAATCTTGTGGATTTTTTTTATCAGTTTGTCCCTCCAGAACTCGAGTATTATGAACTAGATCTTCGATGTTACGACCACTTAAAATCCCATAATGATGGGATTCATTATATTTTAAAACATCAAAATAAATGGAACCATTCGCTTCATAAGCAAAGCCTTTTTCTAGGATTGATTTGATGATTTCTATTTGTTCGACAATATGTCCGGTAGCAGTAGGTTCAATGCTTGGAGGTAAAAAATTAAACGTATTTAGGATGGTATGAAAATCAACCGTATAACGTTGCACCACTTCCATTGGTTCAATTTGCTCGAGACGTGCTTTTTTTGCAATGCGATCTTCACCCTGATCAGCGTCATTTTCTAAATGACCAGCATCGGTAATATTACGAACATAACGTACTTTGTAATCAAGATGTTTGAAATATCTAAAAATCATATCAAAAGACATGAAGGTTCGGACATTTCCTAAATGGACATTGCTGTACACCGTTGGTCCACAAACATACATTCCAATAGCACCTTCATTGATAGGATTAAAAATTTCTTTTTTTCCTGAAAGTGAGTTGTAAATGTAAAGCGTGTTTTTGCTGTGTTTGCCCATGCGTTAGGGGGTTAAAATTTGGTATCTAATTGTATATAATCTAAAAATTCTCTTCTGGTATCTTTTTCTTTAAACTTTCCACCAAATTCGCTGGTTACTGTACTGCTTTCAATATCTCTTATACCACGAGAGTTTACACATAAATGTTTGGCGTCAATGACACAAGCAACATCTTTTGTGTTTAATGCTTTCTGAAGTTCCTTAACAATTTGTATGGTCAGTCGTTCTTGAACCTGAGGTCGTTTTGCAAAATGATCTACAATACGATTCATTTTAGACAGTCCAATAACCGTTCCGTTTGAAATGTAGGCAACATGTGCTCTTCCTACAATGGGGAGAAAATGATGTTCACACGTAGAGTAAAGTGTAATGTTTTTTTCAACCAGCATTTCTCCGTACTGATACTTATTATCAAAGGTAGACGCTTTTGGTTTTTTTGAAGGATCTAGACCTCCAAAAATCTCATTCACAAACATTTTTGCAACGCGATTAGGAGTCCCTTTTAAACTGTCGTCACTCAGGTCTAAGCCAAGGGTTTCCATAATGTGTTGAACATCGCTTTTAATGATGTCAATTTTCTCGTTGTTACTTAGCTTAAAAGCGTCTGATCTCATAGGAGTTTCAGCTGAAGTACCTATGTGGTTCTCTCCAAGGGTATCAAATTTTTCAGTATTATTTTCCAGTCCCATTTTAGTAATCGTAATAAAGTTTTCATTATTTAGTAATTACAAAGATACTTAAATTCACTGTTGGATACTTTTAATTATGAATTAATAATTCCTTTTTTTTCTCTAAAACTTTAAAAAATACATTAACTTTACGTTTAAAGATTATCCCTTAAGTCTAAACAGTTATCCTGCCTTCCCTGCTTTTCAAATGAAGTAGTGATGATTTTCATAGAATTGAACATTAACCCTTTTGTAAGCAGGATGAAAATACAGTTGATATTCGTATTCTTTATTGGTATTTTTTGTTTCAATTGCTATTCTCAAAAATCCAATAAACAGTATTACCCTCTGAAGCTAGTGCAGTACGACTCCAATGTCTTTACCCCTTTTTCAGCAGACGAAATGGTGCAATTAAAAGAAGTTTATGGCGCATCCTTAGAAAAAGAAATTTTGATTCGCCCCAACCGAGTTCTTTCGATGAAGAATTTACTACGGAATCGAATTGTGATCGAAAGTATACCAGATCCCAAAGATCAAAAAAAATGTACCTTATTATCCAAAGTTCCTCTTTTTGACGCCTTTGTTTCAACTCTTCAAAGAGATTTTGTTTTTAATCCACAAGAATTTAATCCCTTAAAGTATGTCTTTTCTTTTTACAGTCGAGGAGAACATATGTATCGAGTAGATGGAACAGATTATTTCATTTTTGTCAAATCACAACATTCCAAAAAAGTCAGGAGATGAAAAAAATAATGTTACTATTTAGCATACTCTTTTCGGTATCCTCCACAGCACAAGTGTTTGTTATTGATGATGGAGTCACCATTAATTCATGTACGGGGCTTTTTGTAGATTCAGGTGGGGAGACTGGGTCTTATTTGGGGAATGAATCTTTTACTTATACAATTTGTCCGGAAAATGCAGGGCAATTTGTGAAGTTAAATTTTTCGGCCTTTGCCACCCAAGCTGGGGCGGATGTTATGACCATTTACAATGCAGACAATGCACTTGATCCAACAACTTCTTTTGGACAATTTTCAGGTGAAACAGCGGCAAATAGTCCTGGTTTTGTTTCTGCTACACAGGCCAATATTACTGGCTGTCTTACCATTGTCTTTACATCTAGTGGCGGAGTTAATAAAGCTGGCTGGGTGGCGGATATTTCGTGTTTTGAGCCTTGTCAAACAATTATTTCTGTACTTGATTCTGCGAGTCCAGCATCTAATCCAGATGGCTACATACAGGTGTGTCCAAATGAAGACATTACCCTAACAGGAAGTGGGCAATTTTCTTCTAGTGGTGCAGGAGCAACCTACGAATGGGATTTAGGTGATGGTACAACCCAAGTTGGTCAAACAGCAGTATTTTCTTATGATACTCCAGGGGTATATTTAGTGAATCTAAACATCACAGATACCAATACAAGTGTTAATCCAACGGGTTGTAAAAACACAAATTTAATAAACCAAGTAATTCAAGTGGCATTGCCTACAGATTTTACTGGGACCGTAGCAGCAGATTCAACTATTTGTTTTGGAGAATCCACTACTTTAAGTGGTGTTGCAAATGGAGTGCCATATCTAAATGAGTGTACGCCTCCAGTTAGCGAATTAACCCCTTTGCCTGATGGAAATGGAGTTCCTTACAAAACATGTATTACTGTTGATTGTTATGACTCTGACCTAACTCTGGATACCATCGATGAGCTTTTAGATATTTGTATGAATATTGAACATTCCTTTTTGGGTGATTTAGAAATTATAATTACTAGCCCTAATGGTCAATTCGCGACGCTCCATGAGTATTCAGGTGGCGGTGGCACCTATCTCGGGGCGCCAAATGATGACCCATCAAACACTCAAGGCGTTGGTGCGGACTATTGTTTTTCGAGGTTTGGAACAACTCTTCTTAAAAACGGAGCTACAGTTCAAGCTGGTAACCCTAGAAGTGATTCGATTGCACCAGGTGCCTATTTACCAGATGACTCATTTGCCCAACTAATTGGGAGTCCTTTAAATGGGGAATGGTGTATTACAATTACAGATAATTTAGACCAAGATGATGGATATATCTTTTCATGGGGGTTAAATTTTGACCCGAACTTACAACCTCCAGAACTTTCTTTCACCCCTGAAATTACTTCCGAATCATGGGACGCAGATAGTACGATTATAGATATAACAGCTAATATTATTACGGTTCAACCCACATCAAGTGGAGTATCTTGCTACACGTACCGTGCTACGGATGACTTTGGTTGCGAATATACAGAAGAAGTGTGTATAGATGTTTTACCAGAGTTAGTGTATGCAGCAGCAGATAATTTGTTTGAATGTAATACAGGAACAGCGTTTGGTGTTTTTGATTTAACCGAAAATGATGCTATAATATTCGCGCCTACTCTAAACCCTGCCGATTTTGTATTAACATACCACGAAACTGAACCAGAAGCTGATGCAGATTCCAATCCAATTTCAGCTACTGATGTTGTCGCTTTTTCAGCCACAGATGGTCAAATTATTTATGCGCGTTTTGAATACCAAACATCCGGATGTTATGAAACTGTTTCATTTACATTGAATCTAGTCGATCAACCTTTGATTTTTCCAGTAACCGACATAATTACTTGTGATGACATTAGTAATGATGGTTCGGAACCTTTTGACTTATCAGATCGAACACTTGATATTTTAGGAGGACAACTCTTCGCGAATTATACAGTAAGCTATTACGCCACTTTTGCAGATGCGGATGTAGGAACGAATGGTTTGTCGATTCCATATACTAATATTTCTTCACCACAACCGATTTATGTTCGTGTGGAAGCAAATGGTGGGGCAGGATGTTATATCGTAGACCCAAATCCAGTATTTAATCTGGTATTGAATCACAAAGCGACTGCTTCGGGACTATCTCCAATTCCAACTTGTGATGATGATTCAGATGGCAAAATGCCCTTTAATTTAGAGCAGCAAACGACAGAGGTTTTGGGCAGTCAACTCCCCTCAGATTTTCGAGTTACCTACCACGAAACCCAAGCAGAGGCAAATTCAAACAGTAATCCTTTAACAAGTCCGTTTACAAATACAACCGTAGATCGACAAACTATTTTTGTTCGAGTTGAAGAAATTGGTCTAGAGTCGTGCTATGAAATAACACAATTTGACATCATCGTTGACCCGTTACCTCAGTTGACGGCTCCAATGCCACTAGAAGTTTGTGATGATGGAACTCCTGATGGGATCACTCAGATAGATCTAACAGAAAAAGACGATGAGATTAGTGGGGGTAATATGGATTATGAAATTACTTATTATCTAGATCAAAATGATGCAGAAATAGGGACGAATCCGTTATCAATTCCTTACACAAATATTAGCACTTCACAAATTATTTTTGCACGCGGAGAGGATATAAATACAGGTTGCTTTTCTACAATCGATTTAGAATTAAAGGTATTGCCATCTCCTTCAGCCAACACACCAAGAGATTTACTCATTTGTGATCCGGAAAGTGATGGGTTTGGAGATTTTACATTGACAGATCGAGACCTTGAGATTTCAGGTGGTGTTTCAGGCGTTACAGTCAGTTATCATGAGACTTTGTCAGATGCCGAAGATGAAATCAATCCCTTAGCAAGCCCATACACCAATATACAGGTCAATACACAAATCGTTTTTGCACGTGTAGAGAATCCAAGCATATCTACACTTTGTGCTACAATTGTCGAATTGGTATTGGTTGTAAATCCAACACCTCAATTAATTGACCCAATTCCTTTACAAATTTGTGACGATGATACAGATCAATTTGCGCAGTTTGATCTAACAGAGAGGGCTGCCGAGTTTTTAAATACCGTTCCAGCCGCTGATGTAAGTATTAGTTATTATGAAACACAAGTTGATGCTGAAAATGAAACACTTGAAATCGGTACTCCAACAGACTATAGAAATCTTTCTAATCCTCAAACAATATGGATTCGTGTCGCCTACGATACTACGGGATGTGAAAAACTCACAAGTTTAGAATTAATTGTCAATCCACTTCCAGTATTTTTGAATCCCAGTCTTTTGCCATTGTGTGACGACAATGCGCCCGGAGATGGTCGAGAAGCTTTTACATTAGAAGATAGAACAGCTGAAATTCTAAACGGACAAACGGGTCTGGATGTAAGCTACTTCTTAAACCCGTTAGATGCAGAAGCAAATAGCTCAGCCCTCACGAGTCCTTATACAAATATTAGCAATCCTCAAACCGTTTTTGTACGTGTAACAAACCCAGTGACGAGCTGTTATGATTTCACCACCTTAACTCTTGAAGTATTGCCCATTCCAACTCCAAATATTCCAACTCCTATGCATGATTTGTATGAATGCGAGAACAATACAAGTGGAAGTGGTCAAGGAGTTTTTAATCTTACCGATAATGATGTGTTTATTTTGAACGGAGAAGTGGGTGTAATACCTACTTATTACGAAACCCTGATTGATGCCGAAGAAGCTACCAATCCCATACAATTCCCAGCAAACTACACCAATACTGCAATTCCTCTTCAGACCATATATGTCCGTGTGACTAACGACACAACGAATTGTTTTGCCATAGTAGATTTTGATGTGATAGTTACGCCCTTACCAGATGTAGTTCCTAACTCAGCTTTAATTGTTTGTGAGCTCAATACAGATGGCGAGTATGCATTTGATTTAGAAGCTCAAAGTGATTTGATTCGAGGAACTCAAAGTGCCTCTACTTTTCTGGTTACCTATCATGAATCAGCATCAGATGCTATCGATAGAGTCAATCCATTGGCGAGTCCATATACAAACACTAGCAATCCTCAGACACTCTATGTGAATGTGACCAACATAATTACGAACTGTCAAAACACTACATTAGATTTTAATCTAGAAGTTCTCGAAGCTGCACAAGCCACTTCGCCTTCAACACCTTTTACAATATGTGATGACAATGTAGAGGCAGATGCCGACCCAACGAATGACAGTGTAGAATTCGATTTAACCACATTAGACGTCTCAGTATTAAATGGTCAAGACCCTTCAAATTATGTTGTTAGTTATTTTGCAACTCAAATAGATGCTGATTTGGATCAATTTGAATTGCCAAGTTTTTATCAGAATGAGGTAAACCCACAAGAGATTTTCGCACGTGTTGATAACAATACTCAAGTAATAAGTCAAACAGGTACACTGGTGGATAGCTCCGTATGTTACGAGACAGCCCCAGTAATATTAAAGGTAAATCCTCTGCCATATATAGATATCGATGATGAGTACGTAATCTGTATAGATACCAATGGGACAGAGGTTGTAGGCGCTTTAGAAATTACAACAGGCTTATCTGATTTTAATTATATTTTTATTTGGAAAAATGATACAGGAACCATTGTAGAAACAGCATCTAGCTATGTGCCAACCGTGTCGGGAATTTATACATTAGAAGTTTTTGATGCACTTTCAGCTACTCAATGCGCTGCGCCAATCGAAGTGTTTACAGTTATAGAAAGCTCTCCGCCAACGGTAAGTGCGGTGGTAACTACAAAAGCATTTGCAAGCACACATATTATTCAAGCAACAGCGACAGGGTTGGGGAATTATGAATACAACATCGATCAAGGACCATGGCAAGATACGGGGGTGTTTGTAGGCGTAAATCCAGGCGAGCGCGTCGTTAATGTGCGTGACTTAAATGGGTGTGGAGTTGGACAGGCAATTGTGTATGTGATTGATTATCCAAAATACTTCACACCAAATGGAGATGGATACCACGATTCATGGAACATTGCTGGAGTTTCAGATCAATTCAATGCAAAGATTCAAATATTTGATAGGTATGGTAAGTTGTTAAAAGAAATTCGGCCCTCTAGTGACGGTTGGGATGGTACTTATAATGGGGCTTCACTTCCATCAAGTGATTATTGGTTTATAATGAGTTATAACGACCCTGTTACAGGTGATCCTTCGCTATTAAATGCACATTTTTCTCTGAAAAGGTAAATTGAGTTTTGAACATAAATAAGAAAGCCCGTAATCTAATTACGGGCTTTCTTATTTTAATATTTAAACTTTCTATAAGCTCATGCTAAATGTAAGTGAAACATTAGAGTTTGTACTGTTTATTCTAGCAGCATCTAAATTTCCAGCATTA
>Ga0209136_1002402_pt1 | contig 11405 bp, 9 predicted proteins | sample SaaInl0LU_22_DNA_FD_184640 | JGI IMG/M metagenome (GOLD analysis project Ga0209136, IMG submission 184640) | Marine microbial communities from expanding oxygen minimum zones in the Saanich Inlet - ESP_90LU_22_DNA (SPAdes) (version 2) | ecosystem: Environmental > Aquatic > Marine > Intertidal zone... | reverse complement strand
AAGGCCTAGGTTTGCAATTCGTTAAGTTTTAATCACAAGCATTATGGCCTCAGAGCGCGTCATTTCCCTGCTCGGCGATCAAGCCGACTACCTACTCAACCACACAGCAACTGCCATTCCCAAATCTTCGCTTCACCTGCCTTCAGCGCAGTTTGTAGACGAGCAATTCATTGGTAGCAATCGCAACATTCCAACCTTGCGTTCTTTGCAGCAGTTGTATGGAACAGGTCGTCTGGCTAATACGGGTTACATGAGCATTTTGCCCATTGATCAAGGGATTGAGCATTCTGCGGGGGCCAGCTTTGCCCCAAATCCATTGTATTTCGATCCTGAAAACATTGTCAAATTAGCGATTGATGCTGGTTGCAATGCCGTGGCTTCGACGTTTGGAGTTTTGGCCAGCGTAAGCCGCAAATACGCACACAAAATTCCTTTTGTGGTCAAGTTGAACCACAACGAGTTCCTTTCTTACCCTAATCAGTACGATCAAACCATGTACGGCTCCGTCGAGGATGCCTGGAACATGGGGGCAGTTGCCGTAGGTGCCACCGTATACTTTGGTGCAGAAGAATCGCGCCGCCAGTTAATGGAAGTATCCGAAGCCTTCGAGCGTGCGCGTGAATTGGGCATGGCAACCATCTTGTGGTGTTACACCCGCAATACAGGCTTTAAGCAAGATGGGGTGGATTACCATACTTCAGCCGACTTGACCGGCCAAGCGAATCACCTAGGTGTGACCATTCAATCGGACATCATTAAGCAGAAGCTTCCCACCAACAATGGAGGATACTTGGCGACCAAGCATGGCAAGACGCACCCCTTCGTCTACGAGAAAATGTCCACGGACCACCCCATTGATTTGACCCGTTACCAGGTAGCTAACTGCTACATGGGTAAAATTGGACTCATCAACTCCGGAGGTGAATCCAAAGGCGCAAGCGATTTGGCCGAATCGGTTGCCACCGCGGTAATCAACAAACGCGCTGGCGGTCAAGGTTTGATCCTCGGTCGCAAAGCCTTCCAACGCGATTGGAAAGAGGGGGTAGACTTGCTACATGCCGTTCAAGACGTTTACCTTGATTCATCGATCACGATCGCCTAAAACCCAATGACTATGTCCACGGATTGGTTCCACAGACAAGAGGCGGGGATTACGACCCCAACGCAAGAGAAAAAAGAAACGCCGGATGGCTTGTGGCATGGGTGCCCCAAGTGTAAGGTGATTGTCTCTGCGGAAGACCATGTGAACAATGTTTGGGTCTGTGGCAACTGTGGCTTTCACAATGGCATCGATGCGAAAGAGTACTTCTCCTTTCTTTTTGATGGCGGAAACTACACCGAGCTCAATCCCACGATGGTCTCAAAGGATCCCTTGCAGTTTGAGGATACCAAAAAGTATAGCGATCGCCTCAAGGCTACGCAAGTCAAAACAGGCCTACAGGATGCCTTGACCTCTGCTACGGGTGAAATGAATGGGATTCCTGTGGCCATTGCCGCCATGAATTTCAAGTTCATCGGAGGCTCCATGGGATCTGTGGTAGGGGAAAAAATTGCTCGAACGATCGATTATAGTCTGAAGCACAACATTCCCTTCATCATGATTAGTAAATCTGGTGGTGCGCGTATGATGGAAGCAGCTTTCTCCCTCATGCAGATGGCCAAAACTTCGGCCAAACTAGCCCTCTTGGATGAAGCTAAAATTCCCTACATCAGCTTATTGACCGATCCAACTACGGGTGGCGTTACGGCATCTTATGCCATGCTGGGGGATATCAACATCGCCGAACCAGGTGCCCTGATTGGCTTTGCAGGCCCACGTGTCGTTAAAGAGACCATCGGAAAAGACCTCCCAGATGGATTTCAGACGAGCGAATTTGTCAAGGAGCACGGCTTCCTGGACTTTATTGTAGAGCGGAAGCATTTAAAAGCACGCATGAGCCAATGGCTTCGTTTTGTCGGCAATCTTCCGGCACCCGTAAAAGCAGAATAAATTATTCGTACTTTTGCCCTCCCGAAAGACGGGTATACAGCACAACCATCTAAGTGATCTAGGCATGTATCTAAACACAGAAAAGAAGCGTGAAATTTTCGCGCAACACGGCAAAGGCCCCGAAGATACGGGTTCAGCCGAAGGGCAAATCGCCCTCTTCACCTACCGCATCAGCCATTTGACTGAGCACCTCAAGAAGAACCGTAAGGACCACAACACCGAGCGTTCGCTCATTTTGTTGGTTGGTAAGCGTCGCGCTCTTCTAGACCACCTACAAAAAACCGAGATCGGTCGCTACCGCGCCATCATCGAAAAACTAGGACTCCGCAAATAAGCGTGAGTTTCCTCTAGCGGAAATATTCAGAAAAGGCAATTCTTCCCGGATTGCCTTTTCGCGTTGGAAGAAGCGGCTTGGAGAAATCAACATCGAAAACAAAAAAACATGAATGCACCTACCCCCATCACCCAAAGTTTAACTCTGCCTGATGGCCGAGTAATCACCCTAGAAACTGGCCGCATGGCCCGTCAAGCCGACGGCTCTGTACTTCTTTCTTGTGGTGGCACTGCCCTTTTAGCTACCGTTGTAGCCAACAAAGAGGCTCGCCCAGGGGTTGACTTCCTCCCATTAAGTGTGGAGTACAAAGAAAAATTTGCAGGCGCAGGCCGCGTCCCAGGAGGTTTTCTAAAGCGTGAAGGTCGCCCAAGCGATCGTGAGGTTTTAGTTTGCCGTTTGGTAGACCGCGTATTGCGTCCACTTTTCCCTGAAGATTTCCACGCGGAGATTCAGGTGATCATCACCATGCTCTCCTACGACCCGGCTACGGCTCCTGAGTCCTTGGCTGGTTTGGCTGCATCTGCCGCCATTTCGATCAGCGACATCCCCTTCAATGGACCTATGTCCGAGGTGAATGTGGCTCGCGTAAACGGAGAGTTTATTATCAATCCATCGTATGCTCAGCTAGAAGAAGCTGACATGGAAATCATGGTCGGCGCTACCGCAGATAGCGTGGTTATGGTCGAAGGTGAGATGAAAGAAGTTTCTGAAGCGGAAATGATGGAAGCCATCACGGTGGGTCATGATGCGATCAAAAAACAAGTTGAGCTTCAGCTGGCGCTGGCTGCAATGGTTCCTACCTCCAGCCCTAAGCGTGAGTACTCGCATGAGACCCACGACGAAGACTTGCGCAAGCGCGTAGAAGCAGCAACCTATGATGGCGCCTACAAGGTGGCTGGAATGGGCTTGACCAACAAAGCAGAGCGTTCAGCTCAGTTCAAAGCGGTTTTTGAAGCCTATGCTGCAACGCTAAGCGACGAAGAAAAAGAGAGCTCAATGGATCTCGCCAAAGTGTACTATCACGATGTGGAGTACAAGGCGATGCGCAACCAAATTTTGGATAACGGCCAGCGTCTAGATGGACGTAAGACGGACGAGATTCGCCCAATTTGGGTAGAAACTGACATTCTTCCAGGACCTCACGGCTGTGCCTTGTTCACGCGTGGAGAGACGCAGTCCTTCACAACGGTGACATTGGGAACCGCGTTAGATTCAAATCGCATCGACGCAGCGACCATGACCGGTGACGAGAAGTTCTATCTCCACTACAACTTCCCTCCTTTCTCTACAGGTGAAGCACGCATGATGCGTGGCACGAGCCGTCGTGAGGTAGGTCACGGAAATTTGGCGCAGCGCGCGCTCAAGAACATGGTCCCAACTGGATCTGGCTATACCATTCGCATCGTTTCGGACATTCTTGAGTCCAATGGATCAAGCTCCATGGCGACCGTTTGCGCAGGTACTTTGGCTATGATGGATGCAGGTATCCAAATTGAGCGTCCCGTGAGCGGTATTGCCATGGGCCTCATCACGGATCCAGACTCCGGAAAGTATGCTGTTTTGAGCGATATCTTGGGTGATGAAGATCACTTGGGTGACATGGACTTCAAAGTCACGGGTACCGAGAAAGGGATTACCGCCTGCCAAATGGATATCAAGATCAAAGGCCTTAGTGTGGAGATTTTGACCAATGCCTTGAATCAAGCCAAAGCTGGACGCGAGCACATCCTTTCTGTGATGACGGCTGCGATGCCTGCTCCGCGCACCGAACTCAAGCCGCATGCTCCCCGCATGGTAGTTATGGAAGTGCCCAAGAACTTTATCGGTGGCATCATCGGTCCTGGTGGCAAAATCATCCAGGGCATGCAAGCCGAGACAGGATGTACCATCACAATCGAAGAGATTGGCAACATTGGCCGCGTAGAAATCAGTGGCACGAATGCTGAAGGTATCGCCTTGGCACAACAGCGAATCGGCGAAATCTGCTTCGTACCCGTCGTAGACACGATTTATGATGGTGTGGTGAAAGGCGTGCAGACTTTCGGCGTATTCGTCGAAATTGGCCGCGGAACAGAAGGCTTATTGCACGTTTCTGAAATGGATTGGAAGCGCGTCGAAGACCCATCTGCGCTCTACAAAGAGGGTGACAAGGTCCAAGTAAAGCTTCTCAGCATTGACGACAAAGGCAAGCTCCGCTTGTCTCGCAAAGTCTTGATTGAAAAGCCAGAAGGTTACATCGAGCGCCCTCCACGTGAAGATCGCGGACCCCGCCCAGACCGTGGCGACCGTCGTGGACCGCGTCCAGAGCGTGGTGATCGACGTGAACGCGGACCCCGCAATGAAGAATAATGCGTGTGCATTTTTCTTGTAACTTGTTTGTTTAACCCTCGTACGAAATCATCCGATGCGTCAATTAAAAATTACGAAGCAGGTCACCAACCGTGAGACGGCCTCCTTGGACAAATACCTCCAGGAGATCGGCAAAGTGGAGTTGATTACTGCGGAAGAAGAAGTAGAGCTCGCCCAGAAAATCAAGGCAGGCGATCAACGCGCCTTGGAGAAACTCACAAAAGCCAATTTGCGCTTTGTGGTTTCTGTGGCCAAGCAATACCAAAACCAAGGGTTAACACTTCCTGATTTGATCAATGAAGGCAATCTAGGGTTGATCAAAGCGGCACAGCGTTTCGACGAAACCCGTGGATTTAAGTTCATCTCGTATGCCGTTTGGTGGATTCGTCAGAGCATCCTTCAAGCCTTAGCCGAGCAATCTCGTATTGTCCGTCTTCCCTTGAACAAGATTGGCTCAATCAACAAGATCAACAAGGCCTATGCGTCATTAGAGCAGGCCCACGAACGTCCACCTAGTGCCGAAGAAATCGCCACTAAGTTGGAAATGAGCGAAATGGATGTAAAAGAGTCCATGCGCAATAGTGGCCGCCACGTGTCTATGGACGCGCCTTTGGTCGAAGGCGAGGATAGCAACCTGTACGACGTCTTGAACTCGGACGATTCGCCCAATCCTGACGACGATTTGATGGTGGATTCACTCCGCACCGAAATCGAGCGCTCCTTAGCCACCTTGACTCCACGAGAAGGGGATGTGATCCGCTTGTATTTCGGCCTCAATGGTCAGCATCCGTTGACGTTAGAGGAGATTGGAGAGAAGTTTGATTTGACCCGGGAGCGCGTGCGTCAAATCAAGGAGAAAGCCATTCGCCGCCTGAAACACACTTCACGCAGCAAAATTCTTAAAACCTACTTGGGTTGATGTATTTTTGAGCCTATGGCTCGAACTTCTTTGACAACCGTTTTAGCCACCCTGCTTATTGCAGCGGTGGCTTTTTCTTGTTCCCCTACGAATCAAGCACTCAAACGCAGTAAGAAATTAGCTACGGCAGGACTCACCTATGAGGCCACCGTGCTGTCTCTCGAAGCATTAGAACGCAAGCCAGGGAATCAAAAAGCCATGATTCAAGTCAAGACGTATGGCGAAAAGGAAATCAAGGCGCAGCTTCGTGAATTCGAAAAGCTTGCTGAAGCTGGCCAAACGGTGAGTGCTTTGGATGCCTTTGTTCGTGCACGCGACTTGGAAGATCGGGCTAATGCAGCAGGGGTTTTGCTTTCGGGCACTTCAGCGCATATTTCTGAATATAATGGCCTCAAAAAGAACTACGTCAAAGACCTGGTGCAGCAGGGTATGGCGGCCATGGAAGGCGATGATTTTATCGGGGCAGAACGATTGTACAGCCGTGCATTAAAGTACAGTCCCGAAGATGCCCAAATCCAAGAGGCTTGGCGCTCAGCCGTTTCGGAACCTATGCACCGAGAGGCGCACCGCATGTACGCCAACCAGAAATACCGGGCGGCATTTTACACCTGGGCAGATATGGAAGAGCGGACGGGTCAATCCTATCTCGATAGCCGGCAATACCAAGACTCAGCGGTGTTCCATGGCATGGTCACGGTGGGCATTCGAGACATTTTAGCACCCACCCGTCAAGAATTGAATTTGAGCCAAAGTATGCGCGCAGATTTGATTAATAATTTGGTTCGAACCGACGACCCATTCATTGATTGGATTGACTGGAATGATCAGACGCGTTACCAATCCAACGAGCAACCTGACTATCTCTTAGAAATGGAAATGACGGACTGGACTGAAGTTCCCGGGACTATGTCGCGTTACGAGCGTCAAGGCTACCGCAAAGAAATCGTGGACAAGAAAAATCCGGACACGGGTGTCGTGACTAAAGAAACGGTCTACCATAAAGTGGTTTATTTCGATGTGGACTACCGCGTCTTCATTCATGGCGCACTTAAGTTCACCTTGGTGGACCCGTTGAAGCGCTCCATTTTAACTTCACGTGAAGTGGAAGAACAGAGCGAGCGCATTATTGCATCCGCAGAATACAGTGGCGACCCGGCCAATCTCTACCCAGGTCAGTGGTCGAGTATTTCGGAAGCCAAAACGACAGACCAAGTACAGTATGGCCAAAAAGGAAGGCTCGACAGCCGATTCCGCACCACGTACAACCCTCGCGTCGTTCAAGACATGCGCGAAACGGTCAAAAACAGCTTGGTCAAGAAAGCGAGCGTCACCTTGATCGAAACGCTCAACTCCCCACTTTTCCTACAATAAGCCCTCGCAAGGCAGAGAGTCCTAATGCCTACCTTTGCTCCTGCATTCAACTGCATGGGGCTGACCGGTATTGACAGCAAGATGAAGGGGTTTGTAAGCATGCCGAGCTATTCGATTGATGCTCGTTAATTCAATATCGGAATCTATAATTGGCGAGTACAACTACGCTCTTGCCGCTTAATCATCCGATAGGAGACTAAGCTAATTCCGCACTAGGTGCGGAAGCGGGACATCCCTCAAAATCCCCGTCCTACGGAGTTTGATCAAGGGGTGCTGAAAAGGTGGGAATAGGAGGTCCTGAGCTGCGGGGGGCCTTTGAAAATTTAGCAGATAGGCTTGCGGTGGGGTGTTTGTTCTCAGCCGCAGGATGAAAACCAAAGACAAAATAAGCATGTAGAAAGCATATCGTTTCCTTGTCTGGACGCGGGTTCGATTCCCGCCAGCTCCACAGGGTGGTTCCACCGCCACTTAGCCAGCGAACTTCGTTCGCTGGCTTTTTTGTGCTCCCCATCAAACGAACAAACCAACCAACGCGCGAAGCGCTCCTAGGGCCACTGCACCCGCTGACCCGTAAATGCCGCCCATTCGGCGAGGATTTTCATGTGGGTCGCCACTGCCTGATTCCGCTTGATGAGCGCGTCGAGGTAGGCCACCTCACGTTGATTCTTCATAAAAATTGAAGAATAGCCTAGTGCAAAGGATTGTTCTTCAAGTTCCCAAAGCTCCCGGTAGGTGGATGCTTGGGTATACATGGTTTGCACGTTCTTCATGCTGGTGGGCCACTGTTGGGACCATTGTACCTCCCGATTCACGGCTTCTTGATCAAAGAAGTCTTGACCAAGGCTTATTTCCTGGAGGTATAGCGATGCGAGTTGGCGTTCGGATCGATTTTTACGGTTGAAGCCAGGGATATCCCAGGCCACTTTCCACGAGGAGCCATAGGGGTTGAAGGAATCGGCATACTGCCAACCGATCACACTAACGTTCGGGGCGTTCCAGCGCTGCATCTGCTCAAAACGTAGCTGCGTACTCGCTTGATTCTGTTTAGCTTCCCATAGCAGACGTTTGGGCGCTTGCTCGAGCGCAGGATCCCCTAGCAAACCCACAAATTGGTAAAAGGGGGCTTCAAAGGCGAGAGCCTGCCATGGGCGACCCACCCCCTCTGGTCCCAAAAAGCTTTGAAGCGCCTGAAAGGCCGCTTGTTCGCTTTGCAATGCCTCGAGATACTGGCTTTGACGCATGACCTTGTAAGCAAAGAGCTCCAGGGTGTCTTTTCGAGCCGAGGCACCCAAAGTGTAAGAGGCGCGAATCTGCGCCAATTGGGCCTCCAGACGCGCCAGAGAAGCCGTGTAGACTTCTCTTTCGCGATATGCCACGCTCCAAGCGACGAAGCGCTGAAGCGCTTCCTTGGCTACTTCTTGTTCGATCACGCGCAATTCTGCTTGGGCGACCGCCACCTCGCGTTTCGCCCCGTTCACTTTTTGCTGAGATTCGGAATACCAAAGTTGCGGACCCACGGGAAGAGATAGGCCCAGACCCGCCAACCCACTGAGCGGGAGGTTTGACTCTGGGTTTAACCATGGGCCACCGCCCCATTGACCAGTAGCATTCAGGGCTACCCCGCCCATCAGAGGCAGGCGAACATCAGCCTCTTGGTAGCGGTAGCCCGTTCCGACACCTGCATCCTTTCCGCGGTCAAGCACAGACAACTGGGGATCAAAAGCGGCGCGTGCACCTAAAAGTTTGGCTTCGGCCTGGTAGACGCGCAGATTGGCCTGTTGAACCGCCCAGGCTTTTTCCACGGCCAAAGAAATGTAGTCATTAAGGCCCTGAGCCGTGATCGACAGGGTCGTCCACAGATAGACTACGCAGAAGACAAATCTCTTCATTTCGCCTCTCTAGTTATGCGATTGGCCGGAAAACCATTCAGCTGACGCCATAGCTCAAACCATAAGGGAACCTCTCCCAAAAGCAGGGTAGCGTGCGTATTTGTACCCGCTTTGAGTCCTGCTGGCCAATCTTCTGCCGGCTCTAGAATAATCGAGAAGTTCTCTTGATCCGGCCCCACGGCGGAACTCACAAAGCGCACTTGAGCTTTGAACATGCCAACACTCTGCTCTGGCCAGCCGGGAATTGGTAGCATGGGGTAGCCGTCAAAAGCTAGCATAGCGCCTTGCTCTGAGGCGAGTAATGGAATATCGTTGGGATCGCATTGCGCTAAGACGATGAGTTGAAAGTAGTCCGGGACCACCGTCAAGATTTTCTCTTCCTTTTTGATTAGTGATCCTGGTGCCTTTTTACTCAGCTCCATCACCACCCCATCTCGAGGGGAAATCACATAGCGGTTAGAAATGCGTCGGGCTATTTGATTGGTTTTAGAGCGGGCTTGAGTGGCAGATTCTATCGAACCAGCCTCCGCTGCGCGCGCTTCTGCAACAGAAGATTCCAACTTGGCTATTTTTTCTGCTAATTCCAATTTTTTAGCGACATACTCCGATTGACTCGCTTCGTACTTCTGTCGTTGGCCTTGGGACTGAGCGCGTGCCTTTTGCCAATTCATGGCTTGCCCTTCCCACACTTGGCGAGAAATAATCCCAATAGCAAGGAGGCTATCTGCCCGGTATTTTTGGTCCAAGGCCACTTCTTCAGCCGCTCGGTATGCTACCCAATCGGTGCTATCCACACGTACTTTCTGACGGGCCACACGCAGCTGGGGAGCAAGCCCCCGACGCGCTTGCTCGAGCTGTGCGAGCAACGCGGTGGTCTTCCCCTGGTAGGCCAGATTAGCGTCTTCCTTTGCGCGTTGACTGGTTTCCATGTTATCCAACAAGGCTGGGTCCAAATATTCCGCACTAATTTCCTCCAACAAGAGCAAGGTGTCTCCCGCGCGTACTTCTTGACCTTCGCGGACATACCACGTGGTGAGACGACCATTTTCCGCGGCATAGAGTTCGGAGGGTCGTTCCATGGGGTCATCCATGGTGACTACCCCGTTCATGGACACCGTCTGCGTCCATGGCAGAAATAAACTGGCTAGGAATACCAAGGCCAGAAAAGCCATCCAGCGCCAGGGGGCTTTCTTATCGCTCGGCGGATGGGTCTCGTTGAAGTTTTGAATCCAGGCCTCGCCTTCAAACGGCTGGGTGTCTGCCGGATTAAATGGACTGATATCCACCCCATCGTGGGAGAAGGTGCTATCCAACTTTGTCAATGCGGTTAGTACATCAAAGATGGAATCTACCCCAGCTATCAATTTCTCCAGATTGGCCAGAATAGTCAAGAATACAATTTCAATGGCCACAAACTGTCCAATGGAGACTGTTTGGTCGATGACTAGCCAGCCACCAACCGCTAACAATGCCGCAGTGAATGCGACTCGCGCTCCTCCTAAAACCGCATGCATACGCCATAGCACGCGGAAGTGCTTGCGACGCGCTTTCAAATAATCGCTGACGTAGCCAGCCATGCCACCCTTTGCTTCCCCTTCGGCGCTTTTTAAGCGCTCTGTGAGGGCAAATTTGGCTTTACTCTCCTCCATGCTCCATAGAAATCCTCGGGAGAGACTCCAACGAATCATCAGCATAGCCACCGTCAGAATAATCAATGCCGCCCCCACAAAGGTGAAGTCATAAAGGAAGAGTAAAAGAAAACCAAAGAGCAGCTGCAGCACAGCGGTCGAAACATCGAGGAGAAGCTTTGGGAGCTCCTTTTGGAGGGTTACTGCATCAAAGAAACGGTGAGATGGTTCCCGAGATTCCGTAGGTAAACCCAATTCGGTAGCGCGTTCGAAGAAATAGGCCGTACGTACAAAAAGGCGTTGCTGAAACCATTCCGACAGCCGCATTTGGACCAATCCGAAAAGTATCATCAGCCCCGAAAAGATCAAGACAAGCGCAAAAAGAACCCACCAGGAAGTGGACAAACGCCCGCCCATAAGTTGCCCGATCAAGGCCTGAAATCCCAAAGGCAAAACCAAACTAAAGGCACCGCGCAAGGTGGCAAATGCCAAAATGAGAAGCACAGTGGGCCGATCGTTGCGGATCACACTCCAGAGTCGGTGCCAAGCGGGGCGAATTTCTTTCATGACTTTCGGGTTAGCAATTCTTATGCCAAGTTAGATGCATCTAAAAAGGGCCTAGTGTTTTCATAGACTATACTACCTCAAGCAGAACCAAAGGCAGCTCAGAAAGTTTAGACCTGCGTACCTTTGAGGTATGCCCTTTCTCAGATTTCTCTTTGGTGCGCTTTGCACGTTGTCCATCTCTACGTGGGCATCTGCCGCACCCATACGCTCCTACCTGTCCAACCCGGCAGATAGCATAGAGTCCGCCGTGGTACAGCTCATTGAAGAGGTTAAGGTTGAGGCTACTCGCACCAACCGAAGCATTGCCAACGTGCCCACCCGGACAGAAGTTTTGACCGACGAAATCGATGAGGCCGCA
>Ga0209136_1002392_pt1 | contig 11430 bp, 6 predicted proteins | sample SaaInl0LU_22_DNA_FD_184640 | JGI IMG/M metagenome (GOLD analysis project Ga0209136, IMG submission 184640) | Marine microbial communities from expanding oxygen minimum zones in the Saanich Inlet - ESP_90LU_22_DNA (SPAdes) (version 2) | ecosystem: Environmental > Aquatic > Marine > Intertidal zone... | reverse complement strand
GAAATAACCAGTGAGCATACCTAGAATAGGAATCTCGCCAAGTAGGCTGTCCCATACTTTTACCCAGCCATTTTCTTCTTCTATGGTAAATTGTTCTTTTTGGTGTTGGTCTACGAGTAGGTATTTTGCTTTCCAAAGTGATCTCCATCCCTTGCGGGCTACTTTACCTAGCTCCGTACCGTCGGCATAAGTAATGCTATAAGCGGCTGACCAATCTATCCAGCGGTCTGCTTTTATTTTGTATAGCAATTCTGTTTTGGAGTCGTTGCTGTATACACTTATGTCTTCTTTGAGCTTAAAGAGCTTTTGTTTGACATAAGCAATTGTATGTCCATTGGCATCTGTTGCACTAAAATCGTTAGACAATGTGCCAATATTGAAGGTAAGGTTTATCGGAAATTGTAAATCTTTCATATGTGGCGGTAACATTAAAACAATTTTTAGAGGAATCTATAATTTGCTTGGCAAAAAAATAAAACGCAATTCTTCAATTCGTGAAAAAAGTCCACATTTGCCCTATGCTAAAAAAGCTTTTCACATTCACATTAATCGTACTCGCATCATTGACATCTCAAGCATTAAATTACACCGTAAGTTTTGACAAAGTAAAATCACATTACGTCTCTGTGGCGATAGATTTTGATGCAGCAGGCAAGGACTTTGTAGATTTTGAAGTACCCGTATGGACACCTGGAAGCTACAAGGTACGTGAATTTAGTAATGCGTATGAAAATGTAAAAGCAGGTGAGTTGCCCATTACACGAGTAGACAAAAATACGTGGCGAATAGAGACCAAAGGAGCGGCTGCAGTAAAATTGAGTTATGATGTATACTGCTTTGCCGTAAGCGTTCGCCAGAGCTATGCCGACGAGAAATATGCATTCTTGCACGGGGTGTCCACCTTTGGTTACTTGCAGGGTTATGAAAAAGAAGAAATCACATTGACCATACAACCATACGAGGGGTGGAATAATGTAGAGGTGGCATTGCCCCAAACAAAGGGCGTAGGAAATGTTTATACCTGTGAAAACTATGACCTATTGGCGGATTCGCCTATTGCTTTAGGTAATTTTGAAAAAACCAGTTATACCAGTGGTAAGGTGCCACACACCGTAGTAATGATAGGTGAGGGTAACTATGATCTGGATAAGATTAAGACAGATTTTAAGAAAATAAGTGATTCGCAAATAGCCATGATGGGAGACCACCCAAGTGAGCGATACACGCATTTTATTTATAACGTAGGCAGCGGCGGCGGCGGATTAGAGCATCTCAATAGCCAAACCAGTATGATGAATAGATGGGCATATACCAATGCCTCGCGTTACAAGAATTTCTTGGGACTCATTGCTCACGAATATTTTCATTTGTGGAATGTGAAACGCGTACGTCCCATACAGCTTGGCCCATTTGATTATAACCAAGAAGTATACACCGATATGCTTTGGATAGCAGAGGGAATCACGAGCTACTACGATGATAAAACATTGCTTCGCATAGGAGAGTATGATACTGAAAAGTACCTAAGTATTATCGCCAGTCAGATAAACCGACTAGAGAATACCCCGGGCAAAAATGTAATGAGCTTGGCCCATAGTAGTATCTTGGCTTGGGTAAAGGCGTATCTTCCTAACGAGGAGAGTGTAAACCAAACCGTGAGTTACTACAACAAGGGGATGATAGCAGCAGTATTGCTCGATTTAGAAATACGCTCAGAAAGCAATAAGAGTTTGGACGACGTGATGCGTGCTTTGTATACCGATTTTTATAAGAAACAAGGTAGAGGATTTACTCACGATGAGTTTATAGCTGTGTGCTCCCAGATGGCGGGTAGAGATATGACTTCGTTTTTTGATAAAGTGATATTCAGTACAACTCCTCTTAACTATGATGAGGTATTCAGTAAGTACGGTATTGAGATAAAGGACCAAAATGTAGGTAAAGTCACGGCATGGAGTGGAGTAGTAAGTAAAATGGATGGGGGTAAAAATGTGATCGCGAATATCTACACCGGCAGCCCAGCGGTAGAGGCTGGATTGAGCGTGAATGATGAAATACTCTCGGTAGATGGATGGAGAGTCACTACTCAGCTAGAGAAGCAGGATAGTAAGCACGATGTAAATAGCGAGGTAGAAATAATATATGCTAGAGATGGAAAAGTATATACCACTACAATGACGTATACGCAAAGTCATAAGGTGGATTATAAACTTACAATAGCCGATGCAGATAATAAAAAATGTAAGGCTTGGTTGAGTCTGGATTAAGAAGGTGAGCTTTCTGAGGGTGAATCGTTGAAATTGCCTTAATAACTTGTTAGTGATAATAATGGGTCAACTCTTACCTTTGCCAAAATCTAAAATAACGTGTCTGTAATTAATACTCAAAAAGCTTATTTAGTACTGCAAGACGGTACCGTTTTCGAAGGTAAAGCCATCGGCAAGATTGGGACTACTTCTGGTGAAATCGCCTTTAATACCGGGATGACGGGATATCAAGAAGTGTTTACCGATCCTTCTTATTTTGGGCAAATACTGGTAATGACGATGGACCATATAGGTAACTATGGAGCCGCTGCTGCAGATGCAGAGTCGGACGCTATAAAGATTGCTGGGTTGGTATGTAAAAATTACTCGCCAATGCACAGCAGAACAATGGCTGATAGCAGCCTTAATGATTATTTCATAGAGCACGGATTTACAGGAATAAGTGATGTAGATACGCGTGAAATTGTGAAGCACATACGCGATGCGGGAGCTATGAACGCCATCATTAGTTCTGAGATACTAGATGTGGCTGAATTGCAAAAAATGGTAAAAGAGGTACCCAGTATGGAAGGGCTTGAGCTTAGCTCCAAAGTATGGAGCAAAGAAGCTTATGAGGCAAATGAGAGCGGAGATAAGCGAGTGGCATTGCTCGACTTAGGAAGCAAAGAGAATATCATTCGTTGTTTGACTGAGCGTGGTTGCCACGTAAAAGTATTTCCAGGCGATACCAGCTATGCCGATATGAAAGCGTGGAATCCAGATGGATTTATGATAAGCAATGGCCCAGGTGATCCCGCGGCAATGCCTTATGCAGTAAAGACATTGCAAGATATATTGGATGCCAATGAAAAAATGTTTGGTATCTGCCTTGGGAGTCAGATTTTGGCTCAGGCAGTAGGAATGAAGACCTTCAAACTCAAAAAAGGTCATCGCGGTCAAAACCATCCTGTACAAAACTTACAAACCGGTAAAAGTGAAATCACGTCTCAAAATCACGGTTTTGCGATAGATCCAGAGAGTAATACTGGCAAAGCAGAGGTTACGCATATCAACTTGAATGACAACACTGTAGAAGGTATTCGCGTAAAAGACAAAAATGCATTTGCTGTACAATATCATCCAGAAGCTAGTCCAGGACCACACGATAGTCGTTATCTTTTTGACGACTTTGTTGGGATGTTGAGTAACTAAAGAATAAAGTTAAGCTTCCTATTGTCAGTTCGAGTCTCACGAGGAGCAGAGAAAAGAATAGATAACAGTGCGATGGCTTTGGGAGTATGAAGAGATAGTCGCAATTTCTCACTATTCATGTCGCTTAATCATTTACTTCAACGAGAAGCTCAAAAGGTAATTGGCCATGATTTAAGTTTTTATGGATGTATAAAAATCCGCAAAAATCAGTATAGTCTGTGTTTCCATCTGAGCTCGAAGCTTCGTAAGTATAAAGTAGCCACTAAGTTGTTTTTATTGAAATCACTTAATCATATGGTAAGGAGGGCAAACCTTAAGGCATTTTACCCTTTTCGGAAAAACGCATCTATAAATTGTCCTTCTTCTTAAAACCAAGTATCATTGCACAACTTTTTAACTAATACAAAATAATTTAAAACGGAATTAATGAGCGAAATAGCACACATTCACGCAAGACAAATTTTAGACAGTAGAGGTAACCCTACGGTAGAGGTAGATGTATACACAGAGGACGGAGCCTTTGGTAGAGCAGCTGTTCCTAGTGGAGCAAGTACAGGAGTACACGAGGCCGTAGAGCTAAGAGATGGCGATAAGTCAAATTTCCTTGGCAAAAGTGTAATGAAAGCCGTAACCAATGTAAATACAACCATCGCGGATGAGATAGTAGGCGAGGAAGTATCTGAGCAGGTACACATAGACCGTAAGATGATACAAATGGACGGTACCGAAAACAAATCAGAATTGGGTGCTAATGCGATGCTAGCAGTTAGTTTGGCAACGGCCCACGCTGCTGCCGAAGAAAGCGGACAGCCACTATATAGATACTTAGGTGGAGTAAATGCTTGTACACTTCCTATTCCGATGATGAATATCATAAACGGCGGTAGTCATGCTGATAATTCTATTGATTTTCAGGAGTTTATGATTATGCCTGTAGGTGCCGACACCTTTAGCGAAGCACTAAAAATGGGTGTAGAGACATTTCACCATCTGAAAAAAGTACTAAGCAGCAAAGGGTACAGTACCAATGTAGGTGACGAAGGAGGTTTTGCCCCGAATATTAAGTCAAACGAAGAGGCTATAGAAACTGTCTTGATGGCTATAGAATCTGCAGGATATAAGCCAGGAGAAGATATGTACATTGCTATGGATGCAGCTACTTCTGAATTTTATAATAAAGAAACGGGACTTTACACTTTCAGTAAGTCAGACGGTAGACAGCTAAGCAGCGAAGAGATGGCCGATTACTGGGCTACTTGGTCGGCTAAGTATCCGATACTAAGTATAGAAGACGGACTGGACGAAGACGATTGGTCAGGTTGGAAATACCTTACAGATAAAATAGGAGACAAAGTGCAGTTGGTAGGAGATGATTTGTTTGTAACCAATACTACAAGATTACAACGCGGTATAGACGAAGGAATTGCAAATTCTATACTTGTAAAAGTAAATCAAATAGGTACTTTGACAGAGACAATAGATGCGATAAACCTTGCTACGGAAAATAGCTATACCAACATTATTTCGCACAGAAGTGGTGAGACCGAAGATGCTACGATAGCAGATTTGGCGGTAGCCATGAATAGCGGATTGATAAAAACAGGCTCTGCATCACGTAGTGACAGAATGGCCAAGTACAATCAGCTGCTTAGAATCGAAGAAGAACTGGAGCATACAGCTAAGTATTTGGGCAGAAACTTCAAGTTTTTGTAAAATAAACTAGAAATTTTGAGTAGGGCGAGCAACTTTTGAGTTGTTCGCCCTATCTTTTTACCGTGATTAGTAAAATTCTATTACCAATAGTTCTTATAGCGGCACCCATCTTAGCACTTGGGCAATCTGCTAGCATTTCATCACCAGCTTCGGTGTGTCTGGGAGAGTTGATTACTTTTCAGTACTCAACGAGTGGCACTGCCTCCTCACAAACGTGGGATTTTGGTGATGGGTTATCGTCTACCCAGGCTAGTCCTTCGCATACATTTTCTACCCCAGGACCCACCACAGTTTCGGTTCAAGTGGTCCTAGCTAACGGCACCAGTGTGAATGCCACAAAAAATATCGTCGTACACGATTTACCGCAGCCAGATTTTAGCTTGGACGGTTCAAGTTTTTGTCTGAATAATCAAAATATTTGCCTTACTGATAACAGTACAATGGGGACTACCACGATTGGTTATGCTTCACGAATTGTGCTTTGGGGTAATGGGGCAACAACCTCAAGTAATAGCCCCTCTTCCGCCAAAAATATTTGCTATACAGGCTATCAGAGTACAGCCAATAATCCTTATACTATCCTTGTAGAGGTGGTGAATGATAAAGGTTGTGAGGCTAAGTGGCAACAGGATATATCTATTCTACCCGATTTTATTCCCGGCTTTTTAGGTAGCGTACAAGGAGCAGATTGTGATGGACAGGAGGTGTGTTTTACGAACAATGTTGCGTCTTTGCCAGCTAGTGTTGCTAGTTTTGAGTGGGACTATGGTGACGGGAGTACCAATACGACCGACTGGGATGGAGAATGTCACAACTACACTGCCGATGGAACCTATACAGTGACACTAAAAGTCGTGTTAACCAATGGGTGTGAGAATGAGTATAGTGCCAAGTTTGGTATTAAGATTGAAAAATTTGAACCTGATGTAAATATACTCACCGATACCGTATTATGTATGGGGCAAAACCTTGTGTTAAGTAATTCTATCATAGGTGGTGCTAGTTATAAGTGGGAGCTATATGATGCCGATAAGAAATTGATAGGCGTAGTGGGCACAGGCATAGTTCAAAATATTCGTTCCAATGAACCGGGTGATTTCTACGTAAAACTCACCATTACCAAAGGGAATTGTGATAAAGAATCACGGTTTATAAAATACAGTGCTGTGGGCGTAGTTGCAGATTTTATACCACTCAATGCCGTGCAGTGTGTCTCTCAAGATACCGTATATACACTTAACCTTACAAAGAAATACCCTACAGCAAAACCAAGTTACTTTTGGGATTTTGGAGACGGGAAAGCCGCAAATTGTTTTGGGTATAAGCAAAATTGTAATAGAGACTCTAACGAGAATAGTCAGCATTTTTACATGGATACGGGCTGTATGAAAATAGAGCTTTACGTTATAGATAGAGCAACTGGATGCACGAGTACCGCCAATAAAGAAGTTTCTTTTGTAAAGCCTGAAGATGCTATTTTTTCGCGATCCTTAGCTAAACCCTGCTTGGGGACTAAGAGTGATTATGGCGTTTTTTTTGAGCATAATCTGTGCAGTGGGGCTGTTACCATGTGCGTAGATTCACTGAAGGATGATAAAAGATTTGTAACCTTTGGCCCCAAAGGCTACACCCAAGTAGCACATCCAGATGGGTGGGTGACCGTTGGATTTGCAATTCAGACGGGTGATTCCGTTGTGTACCGCTCTGCTGATTTGACCGATTTTTATGTAAATCCTGCCCGGGTATGTAGAGATACCCTATGGTTCCACAATTGGTTTCAGCTGTTTCCCGAGCCTAAAGCAGAGTTTAAATTAACGACAGACACGGTGTGTCTACCTATTCATTATCAACTGGAGTACGTAGGTGGTCAAACGGGCAAACTCGATTGGTTGACCTACACGTGGTATACAGGAAGCGAGGATACGCTTGCAGTTGCAGATACGGTCCCTAGTATATCTCACTCTTATACGCAAGAAGGGATGAAACTCATAGTAGCTAGGGTTATAGACTCGATAGGGTGCTATGATAATTATGTACACCTTGCTTCGGTAGGCTATCAAAATGAAATAACAGGAGACACAACGATTTGTCTTGGGCAAACACTTGTGTTAGAAGAAAACAATAGGTACTACCAAGACCCCGTAGCACATTGGAGAAATACTGCCGTAAAGGAATCGCTTATTTGGGATCCAGGAGATGGAACAGGATTCTTGATTACCGACCCTGTATTGAGCCACGTATATACTTCCAAAGGTGAATTTACAGTCCGGATGGCGAGTAAAGATAAATTTGGTTGTGTTGATACCACTTCTCGTGTGGTAAGAGTTGGCGGAGTAAATGCCGCCATTGAGCAAGCGGGGATGGAGTACTTATGTGACCAGATTATCCAGTTCAAGGATTCATCTTACTTCGATTTTAATAGTGCTGGTGATTTTGTAACACAATATCATTGGGATTTTGGAGATTTCACCACACCAAGTGTTTTGAAAGATCCATTTCACTATTACTCGTCTAACGGAGAATTCACCCTGCGACTAAGCGTTACCACGAGGGATGGATGTGTAGATACAGCCTATTTTCCTATTTACTTGAAAGGGCCCGAACCCAATTTTGATATTGTGTCTGACACAATGGGATGCGCACCCTTTACGGCCACATTTAGTAGTAAAAGTAAGGATGCAGGAACATTTGTATGGCGAATGGGTGACCAGCAAGGTACAAGCATAAGTGCCAAGTCTGATACTACATTCTCATTCACCTACACTCAGCCAGGCGAGTATTTTATTTACTTGGAGGCTAGTGATACGTTTGTAAATGAGGATGCAGGAAATACGTATACTTGTTCTGCTCTTTTTCCCGATACCAATGCATTATTATACCCTGTACGTAAAATTACGGTTCTACCTATTCCAGAGGCATTATTTAGTGTGCAAGAGCCCCTGTGTTACGGTGACTCTGCCTTATTGATTAATAAATCAGATAATGCTTACACCCAGTTCAATTGGGAGATAAACGGTGTGTCGTATACGAGTACTTCCGATTTCAAGTTTCCACTTACTAGAGAAGGGGCATATACGGTGAAATTCTACCCAACGTATCAAGTGGATTCAAACTACCAAAGGCATTGTTTTGATACGTTTGAAAATAGTTTTACTGTAACGAGTGTAGAGGCAAGTTTTGGTTTTGAGAGTGTAGGGTTGTGTAGTGAGTATCTGTTCTACGATTCATCTATAAATGGAGATAGCTATAGTTGGGATTTTGGCCACCCTGCCAGTGCAAGTAGGAATACGTCAAATCTGCAAAATTCAACACACTACTACGGAAAAGACAGCGGTGACTACAAGGTGTGCCTTACCGTGACTAACCCTCAAGGTTGCCAGGACTCTAGTTGTGCCGATATTCGAGTAGATTACTTAGCAGAACTCTCCTTATACAATATTTTTACGCCGAATGGAGATGGTATGAACGAAGAATTTTTCTTTGAAATAGAGAATGAGCGAATGTATCATCTGCTTGTATATAATAGATATGGCGAGCGTGTATTTGATACAAAGCAACCGCAAGTAGGTTGGAACGGGAGGCACCAAAACCAAGGAAAGGAATTGCCAGATGGCACGTATTTTTATGTCTTAAAATACGGGTATCATTGCGAAAAAGAAGATAGACTTGCCAAAGGTATCGTGGAGATAGTAAGGTAGAGATACTACACAATAAAGTACACATGCTAAGTAATGTGAAAAACACCTGATAAATTCACACGAGATGTACCCTTAATTTCGTTTGATTATAGCCTATGCCACTACTGAAGCGAAAAAAAAGCAAAACGAAGAGCGACTCGGATAAAAGTAGCTCGCTTAATGCCATACTATTTACCAAAATAGCCGGAGGAGTTTTACTCCTATTTTCGGTGTTTGTAACGCTGGCGTCTGTCAGTTATTTATTCTCTTGGAGGGCTGATCAGAGTATTTTAGATGACGGAATAGTCAACTTTGTGTTTGATTTGACTGAAAATATACCTGCCAATTTTATGGGTAAGTTAGGAGCTTTTTTCGCTCATTTTTTCATTTATAATGGTATAGGAATAGGAGCATTTTTGTTGTATCCCATTTTTTTTATCATTGGTTATAATCTATATTTCAATCGCGTATTCCGAATCAAACCTAAGACAGCAAGTAGATTAATCATTATTGGTATTTGGGTATCACTTGTGTGTGCGTTGCTCTTCGGCAAGAACTTATCGTTACTTAGTGGACTATTAGGTTATGGCGTTTATATGTTTTCCAAATCCCTAATCGGCACGATAGGAATAATCTTATTGCTGGTTATGGTAACCATATTTTTCTTCTACGTTGCATTTGGAATAGATTTACTGCATACGTTAAGAAATAGACTTGGAGGCTCTGCCAAGAAGCAAGGAGAGGAAGTTTCGAGTGATGATAACCAACGTAATTTTGACCCAGATGAATCGCTCTTTGCCAAAGACGAAATCGCTGTAGCAGACGATGTTACCCAATCAGAAACAGTAGATAGTGGTCTTTCCCTTACCATAGAGGAAACGAAAGAAGAGGAACCTCAAATAATTAAAAAGCAAGAACCGGCACTAATCGAGCATAAAGAAGCACCTCAAGCTAAGGAAATCGATTCAGCCGCCGAACCAGATGTAGAGCTCAAAATAGAGGAGTCAGTGCCAGATGAAATAGTAGATAAGTCCAAGCATAAAGAGCATTATGGTATAGATGAGCCGTTTGACCCAAGGCTAGATTTACGAGGCTACATTTTTCCTAAAGTAGAGTTTCTTAACAAGTATGGTCATGGAGGTAAAACCGAAGTTAGTAAGGAAGACTTAGAGAAAAGTAAGAATATGATTGTTCAGACCTTGAATAATTATAAAATAGGAATTGCCTCCATAAAAGCGACTATCGGGCCAACAGTAACATTGTTTGAAATAGTGCCAGAGGCGGGAGTACGTATTTCTAAAATAAAAAATCTGGAAGATGATATTGCATTGAGTTTGGCCGCCCTAGGTATCCGAATTATAGCACCCATACCCGGTAAAGGAACGATAGGAATAGAGGTACCAAATAAGAAACCTGAGATAGTGAGCATGCACTCCGTCATAAATAGTGCGAAGTATAAAAATTCTGACGCGGCCTTGCCTGTATGCTTGGGTAAAACGATATCCAACGAAGTATACGTCGCTGATTTGGCTAAAATGCCACACCTGCTGATGGCAGGGGCTACAGGTCAGGGTAAGTCGGTAGGGTTGAATGCTATCATAGTATCGCTATTGTATCGAAAGCATCCTGCAGAGCTTAAGTTTGTGATGGTGGATCCTAAGAAAGTGGAGCTTACCTTATACCAAACAATTGAGCGTCATTACCTGGCTAAGTTACCTGGTGAGGGAGAAGCTATTATCACTGATAACAAACGCGTAATTACGACTCTAAACTCACTGTGCGTAGAGATGGATGAGCGTTATGCACTGCTCCAAATTGCCTTAGTACGTAATATTAAGGAGTACAACGATAAGTTCAAAAAACGCAAATTAAACCCTGAGGAGGGACATAAGTATCTGCCCTACATTGTGGTAATCATAGACGAGGTAGCCGACTTGATAATGACTGCTGGCAAAGAAGTAGAGCATCCCATTGGAAGAATTGCTCAGCTTGCTCGTGCTATAGGTATACATCTAATCCTTGCTACACAGAGGCCATCGGTAAATATTATTACAGGTACGATCAAAGCTAATTTCCCGGCACGAATAGCGTTTAGAGTAAGTAGTAAGATAGACAGTAGAACCATTTTGGATGGAAACGGGGCAGACCAACTGATAGGTAAAGGAGACATGTTATACTCTACCGGCAGTGACATGATTAGACTCCAGTGTCCATTTGTAGATACACCAGAAGTAGACACCATAACAGGGTTCATTGGTAATCAGCGTGGCTACCCTGATGCTCATTTACTTCCAGAGGTACGAGAAGAAGCGGAGGGTGAGGCAAAGGAGTTTGACCCTAATGATAGAGATGCCCTATTTGAGGATGCCGCACGTATAGTGGTGCAGCACCAGCAGGGTAGCACAAGTTTGATACAGAGAAGACTAAAGGTAGGATATAATAGAGCAGGTCGCTTGATAGATCAATTAGAAGCATCTAATATTGTAGGCCCGTTTGAAGGGAGTAAGGCTCGTCAAGTATTGTTGCCAGATGAATATGCTTTGGAACAGTTCTTGAATAACCTTCATTAGAATTTTAATGCC
>Ga0209136_1002387_pt1 | contig 11441 bp, 5 predicted proteins | sample SaaInl0LU_22_DNA_FD_184640 | JGI IMG/M metagenome (GOLD analysis project Ga0209136, IMG submission 184640) | Marine microbial communities from expanding oxygen minimum zones in the Saanich Inlet - ESP_90LU_22_DNA (SPAdes) (version 2) | ecosystem: Environmental > Aquatic > Marine > Intertidal zone... | reverse complement strand
GCATTTATTGAAGCAAAACATCGGGTTTTTACTGACGTGATAGTAGCAGATGTGACATTATATGCAGGTGCTTCCCAACAATATTATTTTCCTGTTACCTATCTACCAGGACACGTTACTATTGGGCCAGCATTTACTATGCATGCAGCATAAGCAAATTGTATATTGGTAAATTAAGATTCTTCTGATAGGATGCGCGAAAATAACAAAGGTGTTCTTGCTATGTCTAAAATTTTAATCATTGGTGCCGGCGGTGTTGCTGCGGTCACTATCAAAAAATGTGCTCGCTTAACTGAGATGTTTTCAGAAATTTATTTAGCGTCACGTACCGTTTCTAAATGCGAAGCGTTACAAGCTGAAGTCGGTATTGACCGAGTCAAAAAAGTGTATGCCGTTGATGCCGATCATGCCCATGAGGTCGAAGCGGTAATCAATGATTGCAATCCAGATTTAGTGGTTAACCTAGCGTTACCTTATCAAGATCTGGCCATTATGGATGCGTGCTTAGCCTGTCATGTCGATTATCTTGATACGGCTAACTATGAACCTAAAGATGTCGCCAAATTTGAATATTCTTGGCAGTGGGCTTATCAAGAACGCTTTGCCGAAAAAGGCTTGATGGCACTACTTGGCAGTGGCTTTGATCCAGGTGTGACTAACGTGTATACGGCCTATGCAGCTAAACACTATTTTGATGAGATCCATACTTTAGATATCGTTGATTGTAATGGCGGTGATCATGGTCAAGCCTTTGCGACTAACTTTAACCCAGAAATCAATATTCGTGAAATCACTCAACGTGGTCGTTATTGGCAAGATGGCGAATGGTTAGAAACCGAACCATTGAGTGTTCGTGAAGATCTGCATTACCAAAACATTGGTACTCGTGCTTCTTATTTGATGTATCACGAAGAGCTAGAGTCTATTGTCAAACATTTCCCTACCATTAAACGTGCGCGTTTTTGGATGACGTTTGGTGATGCTTACCTTAATCACCTTAAGGTACTTGAAGGCATAGGCATGACAAGTATCGAACCGATTGATTTTAATGGTCAGCAAATTGCGCCATTAGAGTTCTTAAAAGCGGTCTTACCTAACCCAGGATCACTGGCTGAAGGCTATACGGGCATGACCTGTATCGGCACTTACATTACAGGAATTAAAGATGGTCAGGAAAAAACCATCTTTATCTACAATAACTGTGAACATGCAGTATGTAATGAAGAAGTCGGCTCTCAAGCGGTATCTTATACCACCGGCGTCCCTGCAATGATTGGCGCAGCATTAATGCTTAATGGCACATGGCGTCAAGCCGGCGTCGTCAATATGGAGCAAATGGATCCAGACCCATTCATGAAAATGTTAAATGAGCACGGTTTACCATGGCATGTAATGGAATGTGACAGCAGCCCATTTAGCAAATAAACCCGGTAAAAGGAAATAGATAACATGCCACATTGGACCAACAATCCTGCGATCCCAAGCCCTTGTTATGTGCTTGAAGAAGCGAAGTTAATTGCTAACCTCAAGCTCATGCAAGACGTGCAAAACGCGACGGGTGTCGATATTATTTTAGCCTTAAAAGGCTTTTCAATGTGGTCATGTTTCGATTTAGTAAGTAAGTACTTACAAGGTGGAACTGCCAGTGCTTTATGGGAAGCTAAGTTAGCTAAACGCATTGGCAAGCAAGTTCATGCATTTTCCCCTGCGTTTAAAGCTGCTGAAATGCCAGAAATAGTCCAAGAAGTGGATCATATTTCATTTAACAGTGTCGCGCAGTTTTTACTGCATAAAGACGTTTGTGCTCAAGCCAATGTCAGTATGGGTTTGAGAGTCAATCCAGAGCATCAAGAAGCCGATACGCCCTTATACGATCCTTGTGCACCGGGTTCGCGTTTAGGTATTACCGCAGCACAACTTCAAGGTCAAGACTTAAGGGATATTGAAGGCTTCCATGTTCATGCATTGTGCGAGTGCGACTCCTATGCAACCGAGCGCATGCTCAATGCCATCGAAACACAATTTTCTAGTTATTTTCCGAAGCTGAAATGGCTTAACCTTGGCGGTGGGCATTTAATGACAAAACACGGCTATAATATCGAGCATCTGGTCCGTGTCCTTAATAATTTCAAAGCTAAGTACCCTCATCTACATGTTATCTTAGAGCCCGGCTCTGCCGTTGCATGGCAAACCGGTCCGTTAATCGCAGAGATTGTTGATATTGTTGAAAATAATGGCCCAATTGCGATCTTAGATATATCCGTCACCGCGCACATGCCAGATGTGCTTGAGATGCCCTATCGTCCAAGCATCAAAGATGCGCAAGAAGCTGATGAGCTGGCGTTTACCTATCGTTTAGGTGGCAACTCCTGTTTAGCTGGAGATATGTTACCTGAGTACAGTTTTGCAGAGCCACTTGAAGTGGGGCAACGCATTGTATTTGAAGATATGATGCATTACACCATGGTCAAAACCTCCTTCTTTAATGGAGTACAGCATCCTGCTATTGGGATCTTACGTCAAGACGGCAAGTTTGATCTGATTAGAGAATTTACCTATGAAGATTTCTTGGGGCGTTTGTCCTAGACTAAAGCGGCTAGCATACCACTAAAAAACCCTATGATTATGAAGACCTTTTAAAAGGTCTCTAATTTCATAGGGATAATAATTGCTTAGTTCACTAACCCTTTACGGATAGTAAAATCAGCAAATCGCACTTGCTCTTCCTCTGCGCGCAAGCTCTCTATATCGCTAATTGAACGGTATATCCCCCACTTCGGTCGTGCAAAGTCATTTGCATCGTTGCCACGCCACATATCGATATTGTTTTTATCAATATCAAGGATCACAGCTTGATCGCGTAATCGTGTTAATTTTAAACTCAATGCTCCCGCTTCGGCGTAGGTCACTTGAACCAACACCTCGACCCATTCATCCGTGATCAAACTCCACGGAGTGCTGGCTAAATACTCACCTTCAACTTGCCCAGTGATAGGATTAACTCCATTGCTGTAGCGTACTTGTAATTCATTGCCAGATGAGCTTTTTTCTGCACCGGATAACGTCACTATGGGTTGCCCATCATTGCCATTAGCATTATCTTCACTCGCATTTTTAGCTTTTATTTGAAAAAAATGACTAAAATTGTTGGATAACTGCATATCACTGGTCACTTTGAACCGCCATTGATATTGCACCGTATCTCCTGAAAATCCTTTCAGTGATACATGTGAAGGATCATAGGTTTTGATCTCATTGCGTTGCCGGTCGATTGAACTCTTATCCCTGTCTTTATCTAAGTCACGATGAGCTAAAAAGACAAAATGGTCGCCTTGAACCTCATCCGTATCCTCATAAATATGGATCACATCATTATGATTATCACGATATAAATCCGGTGATTCAATCGAGCCATTTCCAAAAGCGTTAGTGATAAGTTGATAAGCACTCAAACCACTATTGACACCATCTGAAGAGACCGTTGTTTCAGAAATCATCATGAAATTTTCAGACCCGACAGCATTGCTAACCGGTGTGTTGGCAGTAGCAGTCGGATCTGAGGATCCGCATCCTGTAACGATTAACGTGAACAGAGTTGACCATAGGATCACGAATACAATCATCACATGGTTATTATAATGTTTATGTGTCATTTCTTATTACTCAAAAAAATAAGGGTACAAAATTTACATTCTGTACCCTTATAACAAACATCAAATGGTGTGCTCAGTGATTGATAAACAATTTAAACAAAGCACCTCACTAAGCGTTATTCAACCCCAACAATTGCTTCAGAAGTTGAAGAATTATATGGTGAAGCGGCATTATCCGTATCTAATGAATCACCTTCAGCATAAGCTTCAAAGTCATCAGAGAATACTTCAGTGTTGCCTGCAGTATCAGAATAAATAGCAATATTATCAACAGTGACAACACCCGTCGCCTCAATTACACCACTATTACTTCCTAAACGAATAGATGCATGAGTAACACCGCCTATTGCAGCATTTTCAGGTGTAAACCCTTCAGCAGTGAAACGTACGCCGTCAACTTCAACCGTCACTAATGGACTAACCGTTAGATCACCTGCTGGATACTCCCACGTAATCACGATATTCATGAACTGATCGAGGACAACTGAAGCAGCTGATGTATCGGTGCTACTTGGACTACGCACACCGAAGCTATCATCTTTAATACGTAAATCAAGGATGGCACCAGCATTGTTGGTATCTGCATTGAACAAAGTAATAAAGGCATCGCCATTACCCAAGTCATCATCCAAACGTTTAAGCGCCACTTCAAAACGACCTTGTGCTAACGGACCAGCATCACCTAATGCATAACGAAGTTCACCAGTATCAGAGGCATCAGTATCACGAATTTCGCCTACTTTATTACCTGCAGTACCTGGACCACCAACACCTGCAATCGTTTCTACCGAAGCTTCAGATGTACTTGAGTTATATGGAGATGCAGCATTGTCAGTATCCAATGAATCACCATCAGCATAATTTTCAAAGTCATCAGAGAACACAACGGTATCACCAGTTGTATCAGAGTAGATAAATAAATCATCGACTGTGAATTTACCCGTATCGGCCATTACACGACTGTTATCCCCTAATCTAAATGCTACATGGGTAACTCCGCCAACTGGGCTACTGGTAGTGGTAAAGCCATCAGCAGCTAAAGTAACACCATCAATAGACACCATAATCAAAGGATTTAAAGATGTATCACCACCTGGATATTCCCAAGTAATTACAACATCCATAAATTGGTCTAATACAACAGTTGCTACAGAAGCATCGACACTACTGTCGCGCACACTAAAGCTGTTATCCTTGATACGCAGGTCTAAGATCGCTCCGCCGTTATTAGTGGAGGAGTTATATAGCGTAATAAATGCATCGCCATCACCTAAATCATCATCAAGACGTTTGATTTTGGCAGTTACTCGACCTTGTGCAAGCCCATCATCACTAATTTTATAACGAAGCTCACCCGTATCACCTGAATCAGTATCAATAATAACCGCAACATTATTGTCACCAGTATTAACCACAACCGTACCAGTAATCGTCATGACGAATTCTGCAGTCGTTCCATCCACAGATTCAATTGAGAATGTATCCGTTTCACGTTCGCCAACAACAAGTGCTGCTAAGGTAGTATTTGTTGTATCGACGGTATAAGTCCATGCACCACTTTCAACAATGGAGAACGAACCATAAATACCTGTAAGTGTCGTTTCAACAATGAAGGCTTCACCGTCATTTGAATCAATCACGCTAACTGTACCTGTCGCAGCATCTGTTGCATCACCAGCAACGGCGCCTGCTAAATCAAAGAAAGCAGCAGGAACCCCTTCTTCTGTGCCATCACCTACATCAAATACTTCTACTTCTGAGTAAATTGCTAAGCTGTAGAGGCTGTCAGAACCATCTAAAGACTCAGTGACAGTATAACTTTCAAAATCATCAGAAAAGACTTCTGTTGTACCTGCAGTATCAGAATACACTTTAATGTTGTCAACATAGAACGCACCGAAAGGAATAGTTCTGTCATTGTCACCAAAGCGGAATTGAATTGCTTTAACACCGTCCACAAACCATTGATCTAAATCAGTAAAATCGGAGTCGACCACTGCTGCAGTAGAAAATGCGCCGCCAGCAATAACTTCATCATTAATAGTAACTGTGATTTGGTTTGTCGCGTCTAAATCCCAAGCAATCTGTACATCATAAAATTGATCTTCAACGAAGGGGGCTGTCACCATATCACCAGGGTAAGCCGAGTTATCCGTATTTCGAACCAAGAAACGTGGATCAATCGTCGTCCCAGCTGAATCAGTTTGGCTACCTTGAATACGTAAATCAATTAATGACTCACTTGAACTACCAGAAGAGCCGTATAACGTAATATAGGCGTCTTTGTTGTTGCCATCACTACCTAATGCAACACCTTTTGAAAAGGATGCGCTAAGTAACCCTTGGCGTAACGTGCCTACCCTAAATCTAATTTCACCAGTATCATTTCCAATATCAGTGATTTTGACTACTTGTGTCAACGCTGCAACACGAATATCAATCACAGCCGTTGTACCATCTATGGTTGCAACCGTCACTGAATCATTGACTGACGCACCAACTTCAAGGCCTGCAACCGTATCATTTGCAATATCAACAGCATAAGACCAATCGCCATTTGCGCCAATGCTAAACGTACCGTAAGTCAGCACAACATCAGATTGGGCAACCACCGCTTCTTCTTCGAAGTTTGGATCAGTGACAATTACAGAGCCTGTTAATGCAGTTGTGACTGTGTTTTGCACCGTCGCACTCAAGTCCCCTTCGATAATTGCTGTCACCGGATCATTGTTATAACCGACTGCCGAGCCAATCACGTCAAGTAAGGATTGATCAACCGCCGCTGCAACTTGTGATGTCGTTTGCAAATTAGTTTGGGCAAGTTCGAATGCATCTAAAGTTGCATCAGAATAAGTTCCATCATCCGTGATATCAGTCACAATATCAGAAATGATAGTTGCCATATCTTTGTCTGCAGCATCTGCATCTAATTGTGACAACAATGCTAATACAGAGCCGTAACGGTCAGCATCATCAGCGCCATCAGCACCTAATGCCGTTACACCGACAACAGTAGGTTGTACCTGTGTGATATCAAAACGAATACCAAAGCGAAGATTAATCGCATCAGCTTCAGCAGTGAACGCATTTAAGTCAGCACCAGAAGCTTGTACCACAATTTCAGTTAATGGTGAAACGACATATGCAGGCGCAGGGTCGGTATCCGTTCCTTCAACGACATTCACCACCGATCTTAGTGTCGGTGCATCTATCGTTGTACCTGTAGATTCATCAGTATAACTTCCGCCTGAACATGATACTAAGGCAGTGCCTTCGAAGTTTACGTTTGTAAAAGTAACGCTACCGGTATCTCCAGTCATTGCCGTTGCTTGTGCTGGCGTTATCGCTGCTCCACTTGCATTAACGGCAAAGATGTCACAACTTGCACCACTTACTGGGCCTTTTACTACGTTTGCAGTCACATCTAAGGTAGGTAAAACAACCGTAGTGGATGCGCCAACACCTTCAGTGAATCCAGCTTCATCTGTATATCTAGCAGACACTGAAATAACAGTGCCTTCGTCGGCTTCTGTAATTGTGTAAGACGTACCTGTTGTGCCTGTTGACCAAGCAAAGCTGATTGTGTCAGCTAAAATTCCATCGGCATCAGTCACAGATGCAGAAAGAGTGGTACCAGCGACAAATTCACTACCGTTGATGACAATGGAACCGCGCGTATTGTCGCCTAGCTGAACTAGGTCGTCACTGCCACAACCCACTAGGGCTGTTGCTACAATGACGGGTAAAATTGATTTTTTAAACATGCTTTCTACTCCTGAAAGTTTTTATTAATTTGTTTAGTATTTAACGCTAACACCAGCAAATAAACGAGGACCATAATCATTTACTTCACCCGCATTGCCTCTAGCAAAATAGAAGGTGCTCTTAGGCTCACTGAACAAGTTAATTGCTTCAACTTTTACACGAACGTTTTTATTAATTTTATAAGAAGCACGTGCTTCCCATACGCCCACATCATCAACGTAACGTAATCGCGTACCATTAGTTGTGTATGGTTGGAAATATTCACTACGATATTTGTAGATAATTGCAGTATCAAAATCGCCTACTTGGTAATACAACTGACCACTAAATACGTGTTCAGAGAATCCTGGCACGCTTGCTGGATCGATAATACCTTCGGTCAATTGCGTTGTAACACCATCTAAGTCAGTCTCGAACGTATCACCATACAAACTATCTTCAAACTCAAAGTCTGTGTCAGCATAGTTATAGCCAAATTTCACACCAACACCGCTTTCCCAGCGATAGGCAAATGATGCTTCTAAACCGATAAGATCACTGCTTTGGTCTGTTGTTACCGAGTTTGTGATAGGTAATGAAACATCAACACCATCTACGTTGAAATTTTCGAGTACCGTGCGTTGCTGGAAACCACCCGTAAACTGCTTGTAATATAACCCTAGCGCAACAATTGAATCTTCGTTTGGATACCACTCGAAAGCGACATCATAGTTCCAAGACATTAATGGTTGTGTATTTGGGTTACCAGAACCGTTAACACCTGTTAACAAATCGCCAATCGAAACTGGTGTATCAGTATCATCGGTTTGGAAAGTACGGCTGTAACCTAAATTTGCAGGATTTGCCCGAGACATACCACGATAAATACCAGCTCTTAGTAAGATATCATCACTGTAATCGACAACGAGATTAAAGCTAGGTAGTACTTCTGTATAATCACCACCACCAACGATCCGCTCAATACTATCATTTGCTTGTAAATCATAGACACCTAGCTCATCAATAGTGACATCAAAACCTTGTCTAAAGCCAATTGATGTGACGTCAGTCTGAACTGCACGCACACCAAAATTACCACGAACAATTTTACCCATCATTTCAGTATCATAATTTGCCATGATATACGCTGATGTGGTTTTTTCAGTCACGTCAATCGTACCGGAGTTTTGGTATTCAAGCTCAGGATAACCGAACGTACCACCTTGAGATGCAACGACTGCCTGTGAAAAACACACATTATCGTAAGTTGCCCATGAGGAACCCGTTCCGCTATCAATAACATTACCTGAGCTATCCACATTGGTAATCAGATCACCATCAGAGACAGTAGATAAGAAGTCTGTTTCAGGAAAATCTATTTGGCAACTCTCAAGTACGTCAATCGCTAAAGTGTTAGATTCGTCTAACGTGTATGTGTCTCTAGAGCCATTACCTTGAGTACCACCTAACTGTACAAAGGTAAGTTCTGAAACACGTACACCACCTTGAATACTAGTAAAGGTATCGCCACTTAAGCGGTAATCAAAGTCTAGACGTGCTGCAACATTTTCGTTTTCGCGAACGTTTTCCTGATCAAGGCGAGTACGTAAATCTGATGTAAAATTTGAAATATCTGTGACATCAAAATTAGTCGTCGTTAGGTTAGGAATATATTCACCTAAATCCCATGAAAACTCAGGAAAGAAACCGGTGCGACCACGGTTCGATATTTGAAATTCTTCACGTTTAGTTTGTGAATACGCAACATCTGCAGTAATCGTTAACGCATCATTGACGAAATGTTCAACGTTTAAACCATAACCAACATAATTTTCTTCACGAGAATACTGCTCACCAGCAGATTCAAAGCGGTCAGCCCCTTCCCAGTGTAAAATACCACCATCACTATTAGTGATTAGGTTTTGCCCTGTGACACCAGGAGTTACACGTTTTTGTAAATAGATTAAATCGTGACGCGCTTCTGCTTGGATGCGGTCTGATAATTGTGCATCGAAGTTAATATTCCAATCTTGTGAAGGATGGAATTGTAAACCAATAAATAGTGCATCACGTTCGTCTGAGGTTTCGTTTTGACGGAAACTACGGCTTGAACCCGTCCACGCATAAGGCGTACCGGCATCAATTGCTCGACCTGTAGCAGGGTCGATTGTCGTATTATAACCTTGATTTTGGGTACTACCATTAACGACTTTATCTTCACAATCATCAACTGAGCTATTGAAAAAACCCGTATCAGTTATCGTCGGGTCGTTTAAACATGCCCACAACGATGAACCTGTCGGACTCGAGCTACGTGATTCCGCTTCTGGCTGACTAATCGTTTGACGTTGCCAACCCACTGTGACACCTAATGCTTTGCCGTCAGCGAATTCAAATTGATCGACATAGCTCAAGGTTCCACGATAACCCAAACCGCTTTGCAGAGAGTTTTCGACATTGGCTTGGTCAGGATTGTAGTTAAGTTTCACTTCTGCTTGAAAACGTTGCTTCGCAAAGTCTAGCGGCTTCAAAGTTTCAAGTGTAATAACACCAGCAACACCACCTTCGATCATTGACGCATCTTGCGTTTTATAAATCGCGACTTTTTTCATTAACTCAGAAGGGAACTGAGAGAAGTTAACCGAGCGGTCACCACTACCATTGGTCGCTTCTCGACCATTAATGTGAGTCGAACTAAGGAAAGGACCCAAACCACGAATGGTAATTTCAGTTGCACCACCGTTTTCACGGTGAGAGGCTGCGCCGGTAATCGATTCTAAGGCTTCACCAATTGATAATGCGGGTAAGTCACCGATATCTTCAGCAGATAAACCATCAACAACGGTCGTTGATTCGCGTTTTATCGCGATTTGATCTTGAATGGTTTTACGCGTACCAAGGACTTCAATAATTTCAACGCCGTTGTCCGCTTGCGTTTGAGTATCAGTTTGAGTTTCCTGAGCAGTTGCAGAAAATGTAATCGTGCCAGCTACAGAGGCAATAATTGCAGCTTTAACCAATTTTGCAACCGGTGATAAAGTAAATTGATCTTCCTGAACACTTGAGTGCGTGTGTCTACCTGATATCAACGACATATCGAGTTCTCCGTTGTATTTTTGAGCGAGCAGTGTGAGTGCAATTCGCTTGTTATATTTATGTTATGTATATGTTACGTCTGAATATACAAAAAATAAACCAACTTTACAACCAATACATCTACCAACACACCTACCAATTCAATTACCAACAAGCACAATATCTAACTTACCAATCTCAAGCCTAATACTTACCAATTTTAAAATAAAGGTATTACCAAAAGTAATAGGGTTAATTAGCAACCAACTTACGTTAAACTCCATTGATAAACGGCGTTCTTCTTTAATCCGTAGTGTTCTGCCACTATACCTGCGGCTTTTTTAGGTGGCAGATGAGACTGTAGACTACGCATTAATGTCTGTGCATCTAATGAAATATCACTGGTGTCTTTTTCGGCAGGACCAACCATAAGTACAAATTCGCCTTTTTGATGGGCAGGCTCAGCTTCTAACCATTCGATAATTTTAGACGCACTACCGCTGATGAATGTCTCAAAGGTTTTGGTAATCTCTTTAGCCATTACAATCGTAATCGTGTCGGGTAAACATTGTTCCATCATTTTCATCGTATCTAATACACGTCGAGGCGCTTCATAAAATACGCTAGTACAATATGAATGCAGTAATGCTTCAATCGCTTGTTGTTTGGCTTGTTGTTTTACCGGTAAAAATCCCCGAAAGATAAATTGGTCAGTAGGTAAACCCGCTCCCGATAATGCAGTTACAGCAGCGCAAGGACCCGGCAAGGCAATTACATTGGCATTGATTTCACGACAAGCGTGCACTAATACATATCCAGGATCGCTAATCAGCGGTGTGCCGGCATCTGAAATTAATGCAATAGACTCCCCTTTTTCTAGCCTTTGGATCACTTTATTTACCATCATAGATTCGTTATGATCATGTACAGCAAACGTCGGTTTATCAATACTAAAGTGCTGCAACAATA
>Ga0209136_1002384_pt1 | contig 11444 bp, 10 predicted proteins | sample SaaInl0LU_22_DNA_FD_184640 | JGI IMG/M metagenome (GOLD analysis project Ga0209136, IMG submission 184640) | Marine microbial communities from expanding oxygen minimum zones in the Saanich Inlet - ESP_90LU_22_DNA (SPAdes) (version 2) | ecosystem: Environmental > Aquatic > Marine > Intertidal... | reverse complement strand
TCACACACCAACATACGCTTAGGATCCGCTTACCTAGCGCAGATGGCTGAGCGCTTTAATGGTAACCGCGTCTATGCAACCGCCGCTTACAATGCAGGCCCGCATCGCGTTGACCGCTGGCTCGAGGGTCGTGAGGCACTGCCACTGGATATCTGGATTGAGCTGATCCCCTTCGATGAGACACGGACCTACGTCCAAAACGTTCTCAGTTTTAGGGTGATCTACGCACAGTTGCGTAACCAACCGCGCTCACTCTTCTCTGAACAAGAGCGCAGTGCACTGGTGTTGGCGAGTCGCTAGCTTAGGTTATGCGCTTCGCTTTGCATTTAGAGTGCGTCCCTTTGATCGGCTAGCCCTGCAAAAGAACTAAGATCTCTACAGCGCTAGCCCTCTTAGAAAGTCAGCTAAAGTCTGTGCATCAAAAGGCCAGCCAAGTTCGGCACCGGAGCTCGAATCAACAAGTACCGGAATACGAGTTGCATAGGTATCAATCAGTTGATCATCATAAGCGATATCAACTATGTCGACCGTGAAATAGTGTGGATCAACGCCCTGCACCAGAATGGGTTCTGCCAACTCACACAGGTGACACCCCTCAGTTGTCAGTAATTCAAGCGCTCGCATAGAACCTCCTTTTGTTGCACTGCAAAATTAAACCTTTAGTTCACTTGTTCTGCGCACTCTACAGAGTTATTCTGGTCAAATATTGTGCAGAGCAGCAAACTTTATCTCTGCACAGAATTGGAGAAGGACCCGCACCCGATGCAGAACAACACACCAAACCCATCTGATCCACAAGAGTTTATCAATTTTGTCACGCGTGAAACCAATAAGATGTTGGAAAACTTCACGGCTGCGGGTGGCGATGATGTTTTCAGTCAGTTCACACGCTCTTGGGCTGAACTTGCCACTCGCTCATTAGAAGACCCGACACTATGGATTCGCGCGATCGCTGACTACCAGACGGCACAGTTTAATCTGTGGAAAAATCTGATGACCGGCAGTGTCTCTGAAAACCCAGTGGCTACACCCTCACAGGGTGACCGTCGCTTCCAAGGGGACGAGTGGTCAAAGAGTCCTATATACGATTACATCAAGCAGTCCTACTTGCTGACCTCTAAGATGCTGACCGAGATGGCCGTCAATGCCAATCTCGGTGATGGAGAACAAGCAAAACTTGAGTTTTATACCAAACAGTACATCGACGCGATGTCACCGACAAACTTCGCGATGACTAATCCTGAAGTGTTGGCACAGGCACTTGAGACAAATGGCCAGAGCCTTGTTGACGGTATGAAGAACCTGCTTACCGACTTTGAAAAAGGTCGCATTTCAATGACCGATGAGAGCGCTTTTACGCTGGGTGAAAACCTCGCAACTACGCCCGGCTCGGTCATTTTTCAAAACGATATTATCCAGCTTATTCAATACACGCCGGAATCTGAGCAGGTCTACACACGCCCCACATTAATTATTCCGCCTAGCATTAATAAGTTCTACATACTTGATCTGCAGCAGCATAATTCGTACGTAAAGTACTGTGTTGAACAGGGCCAGAACACCTTCCTCATATCATGGCGTAACCCCACGTCAGATCAGTCAGATCTTAGCTGGGATGACCTCGTTAGCGAGGGTATTTTAGAAGCTATACGTGTTGTAAAAGAGGTGTCTGAAGCGGACAAGCTCAATCTTGTCAGCTGGTGTGTGGGCGGTACCATGACCGCTACAGCTCTGGCTGTTCTTGCTAATCGCAAAGATACAAGCATAGCAAGCGCCACGTTCTTAACAACGCTGACCGACTTCTCTGATCCTGGTGATCTCTGCGTATTTATTGACGATTATCAGGTTAAACAACTTGAAGATAAGGTGAATAAGCAGGGCTATCTAAATGGTCGCGAGCTGGCAACCTCTTTCAACATGCTGCGTTCCAACGATCTTATATGGTCCTATGTAGTGAATAACTACCTAAAAGGGCAGACACCTGCACCTTTTGACATTCTGTACTGGAACAGTGATTCAACCAACCTGCCAGCAAAAATGTACACTTTTTACATCAACAAGATGTACCTAGAGAACAAGCTGGTAGAGCCCAACGCGTTGACGATCTGCGGTGAGCCAATTGATCTTGGTAAGATCAAAGTCCCCTGCTACTTCCTCTCTACCATCGAAGACCACATCGCTCCATGGAAAGCAACGTTTGCGGCTACAAACACATTCGGTAGTGATATCGAGTTCGTATTAGGGGCCAGTGGGCACGTTGCGGGTGTCATCAACCCAGTATCCAAAAACCGTCGTAACTTCTGGATCAAAGGCGAGAAGGGTCAGGGACCTGATCACTGGCTAGAAACTGCAGAACGCGTAGAAGGTAGCTGGTGGGCAAACTGGGCTGAGTGGGTTCGCAAGCGTGGCGGCAAGAAGATTGAAGCGCCAAAAGTGCTAGGCAACCAAGCTTACCAGCCGATAGAAGCGGCACCTGGCAGTTACGTGAAAGTTCGTATCGACTAAATCGATCAGCACTAAGTCGATAGACCAAGGCCCAACCCAGTTAAACTGCGTTGGGTTTTTTACATTTTGGGAAACTGCGAATGGATCCAACCCGCGTATAAAAGAGTGCATTAGAAAAGAGAAGAGAAGAGAGAAGAGAGAAGAGACCTATTTCAATCGTCCATGCGTAAGCGAGTCATCAATATCTTGTTTGGAATCACCATGGCTAGACCTAAACTTTTTTATGATGGCGCCTGCCCCTTATGTCGCAAAGAGATAAACCACTACATCAAAATTGATCGTTTAAAGGCGATTGAGTGGATCGACATTACTCAAGACAGGCTCGCACTGGAAAATGAGGGCCTCGACTTTGCGCAAACCATGCGTTTAATACATGCAACTGATGCTCAAGGCGAGCGGCGCATTGGAGTCTATGCCTTTTTAACCATATGGGATCAGTTACCAGGTTACCGCTACTTGGCCAAGACGATACGCCTAACGCGAACAACAGGCCTGCTCAATCGTCTCTACTACCGCTTTGCAAACTGGCGTTATGCACGCCGTTGCAAAGAGGGGTGTCAGATCAACTAAAGCGACGGTATATGGCGCCAGCATCAACTTTGGCGCCATACTTAGCAGCCATCAGATACAGCCCGCCCATTTTTCTGTGAAGAAAAAGAACGTCCGCTGGCGGTGTATGCCAGGCGTTAGGATCACGACTGACTGACATGCCCCGCTGCTGAATCCGTGTCGATAGATCCGAGGAGCTGAAGTCGTAAACCCCCTGATGGCGAAGCGGCTCAGCGGCTAACATAAAGATATCTAAAACCACATCGCGGTTCGCGACATCAGCTCCCTTGGCAAAGAAACCAAGTGTTTCGAGTGCATCTTGAAGGTCAGCGCGTGACTGAGCCACGGCCGCATCAATAGCGGCTTTGTAATTACTGACAAAACCAGAATCAAAACGACGAACAGCACCAAAGTCGAGCAGTATTAGCTGACCCGTATTAGAATCAACATGGAAGTTGGCGGGGTTTGGATCGGTCTGCATCAACTGCAGCTCAATGAGCTCGGTAAAAAATAGGTCAAGCATAATCCCCATTAACGTCGCACTCTGTTCTGGGTTAGCCGCCAGAAACACGTCGATTGCCTCGCCTTCTAAATAGCTCATTGAGAGAATATTCTGTGTCGACAACGACTCAAAAACCTCAGGCAAACGCAACTGATCACGCCGATGAAAGCTTGCTATTGCAGCGGTATAGCGTTCTATATTGCTGGCCTCTTGCCGGTAATCGGCCTCAAGATGCAACTGCAAACGCGCCTCTGCAATAAGGTCATCTAGGTCTAACGATTTTGGAATAAGTCCGCTTAGACGCAACAGTGAGACGACGTTATCTATATCTGAATCAATGCTTTGTGCAATCCCCGGAAATTGTATCTTTACAGCCAGCTCATTGCCCTGATCGAGACGTGCACGGTGTACCTGGCCTATTGATGCTGCGGCAACGGGATCGAACGAAAAGTAGGCGAATCGCTCATCCCACTCTTCACCCCAATTCTGCTCAAGCGTATCAATTAACTGCGTTTGCGGCATTACCATGCCCTGGGACTGAAGACGTGCCAGTACCGCTGCGAGCTCGGGGGGAAGCAAAGTCCCGGCATCCATCGACAGTAGTTGGCCCATTTTCATCGCCGCACCGCGCATGCGTGCCAACTTATCGGCCACATGCGTAAGATTTTGTTGCGTTAGCAGCAGCTCGGACAGTGCTGGTTTTTCGCCTTTGACCCAGTGTTTCGAACCCTGAACAACGACATTACTGGCGACACGCCCGGCAAGACCACCAAGTTTTAGTAGACGGGAGGTTCTGCTATGTGGGACTTTAGCCGCGTTTAAAGGTGTTTTAATATTCATGACCCGCTTTACGTGTGTGAATAAGGGTCAGACTCTTTTTATGCCCCTGTTTGCCCTAAAAAAGTAAAATAAATTCTCATCCACAGGAGTTTCACATGGATAATTTTTTTGACGCCGGTTTGGATATGCGCCGCAATACACTGGGAGCCGAGTATGTGGACAAAAATCTTGCATCAGCTGATGAGTTAACACGGCCTTTCCAAGAGGCTATGACGGCCTGGTGCTGGGGATTTGGCTGGAGCGATGAGGCGATTGACCCTAAAACCCGATCACTCATGAACCTAGCGATGTTAGGGGCTATGGGTAAAAGCCATGAGTGGACAACCCACTGCCGCGGTGCACTGAATAACGGCTGCTCAGTTGAAGAGATTCGCGCAGCCATTCATATGGTCGGTATATATGCAGGCGTTCCTGCCGCCGTTGAATGCTTCCGAAATGCGCGCATTGTTTTAGAAGAGGTTGGCACGGTTTAATGAATCCCTCTTCTGGTTTTGAACATGCACTAGAACCTAATCATTCGTCAAAACCGCTTAAAGAGCTCGGTGCCCTCTTCAAACTGGCATGGCCGATGTTTTTAGCGCAGTCATCGATGACCGCTATGAGTCTTGCCGACTCGATGATGGCTTCACATGCCGGCACCGATGACCTAGCGGCGGTTGCACTTGGCGCGTCTGTATGGCTACCCATATTCTTATCACTGAGCGGCATTATGATGGCGCTTACACCCGTTGTGGCTTATCAGGTTGGCGCAAAAGCCACTCACAACGTACGTTCTGAGTTGCATCAGAGTCTTATACTTGCGGCTATATTGGGTCTGGTAGCCGTAGTTATGTTGCGCAATGCCACACCCTTATTTGCATGGTTAGGGGTGAGTGAGGTGCTGCAGATTAAATCGCAAAACTACCTGGACGCGATTAGCTGGGGGCTTCCTTTGCTACTTCTGTTTCAATCGATGCGCAGCTTCGCAGAGGCCTTTGGGCTGACACGCCCAATGATGCGAATCGGACTCTTCGCGGTTGTGATTAACATTCCGCTTAACTATATGCTGATATTCGGCAGCTTTGGGTTACCCGAGCTTGGCGGTGTGGGTTGTGGCTATGCAAGCAGTATTGCTTTTTTAGCGATGTTTTTAATGTCGCTTAAGCTGCTTCATATAAGTCCTCATTTTAGACATTTAGATTTGTGGAAAACGCGAATCCAACTCGATTGGCCCAGAATGCGACACCAGCTTGCGGTGGGCATCCCTATCGCCTTCTCGCTTCTGATAGAAACCAGTATGTTCTGTTTTATAGCACTGCTGTTGGCCGACTATGGATCAGCTGTGATCTCTGCACACCAAATCACTCTAAGCATCAGTAGTTTTATCTTTATGCTGCCATTGAGCCTCTGCCTTGCACTCACGATTCGCGTCGGTCAGCATCGCGGAGCGGGACTGCTTGAGCAAGCTCAACAGACAGCCTATATCGGCCTGGTCGCAAGTCTTGGGCTCGCGTTGTTGAGTTTCTGCATCTTGCGCTATTTAGCGGCGCCCATGGCCTCTAATTACAGTGACAATCCTGAAGTGATAACACTTGCCACTTATTTGCTAGGACTGGCCTCTCTGTATCAATTTTCGGATGCCGTACAGCTTGCTAGCACGGGCGCTCTGCGCGGCTACAAAGAGACGCGATCGCCACTCATCATCTGCTTTATTGCTTACTGGTTGCTTGGGCTTCCTGTGGGCTATTGGTTAGCAGAGTATCAGGGGTTCGGTGCCGGGGGGTATTGGTATGGAATCCTGATCGGTCTAAGTTTAGCCGCCGTACTGCTGATACACCGATTAATACGAGTTTCTAACCATGCGCTTGCGAACGCCTAAAATCATAATCCCCGTTCTATCGACGCTGTTACTGACCGGTTGTGTCGCCGATGATGCCCAGTCGCTGGTTGAGCGCTATGCAAGTCGCACATCAAACGCTATAGAAGTGGATTTCGATCTCGAACTCCTAGACACAGCGCAACTTTACACCCCGCTAGCAGATAGACGCGAACGAATCGCTGAGGTGCCAGAGATTCGCGAGGGGTTGCTGGACCTGCTTGAACTTCGTCATTGTGATCTGATGAGATTGGTGGCTGAACGTAATACCAGCCTTGGTCGTGTCGCCTTACCCTCGCAACGACTTATCTATGAGCTTAAACTCTTACCCGCACTTGAGCAGTGCATTGAATACATCGAAAATGATCCTGAACGAGCGGCACTTCGTGATAAGTTAATTGAGCTTAGTCAATCCAAGCGCAGCAGTTACGCACCCCTAGTTTTCAATGCTATCTATACCAGCAGTGAGATAGAAAAGCAGTTTTCGCTGGGGGCCCCCCCCTTAGGTACTGAACAGTTAGGAGAAATTTCACCCCTAATTGAGCCCCTCGAAAAATTTGAACTGCTAGCGAAATTAAACGGACAAACTGACTGGCAGACGCCCGCCTTTACCGACCAGCTAGAGGCTAGCTACGAGCTCTTCTACCGCTCTGATTTTGGCCCGCGCTGGATCAGCTCCATGGCACTATTGACCCAAACACTTGAACAGACAAGCCTAGCGCTAGAGCAACGACTAACGGGCCGCCCAATCTGTTTTAATGGCAAGCAAAACAACCAATCTAAAATACTTTGGACTGTCTTCAATAAGTTCTATGTTCAAGAGCTTCAACCCTACATTGCGCTTGTTGAGCGCCAAGGTAAGCAGTGGAGCTTATTGCACACACACATTTTGCAACACCTAGAGCCCGTCGAGCAAACCGCTCTAATAGCACCATTTGTTAATGTCGATTCTAGTGATGGCATATGGTCGCGCTACTTAAAGGCGCGTGATCGGCACACGCAGGCCTGGCAAAAAGTTCTAGAACAATGCGGGCTTCGACCGGGCAGCCAAGATAGACTTTCGTATTATGAAAGACCGCAAATGTCAAAAATTCTAACTGGTATTACCAGCTAAATAAGCGTCTGTAATAGAGAAGTTTTTAAATTCGACCCTTTAAATCATAGGTCTACGGCAATATACAACAACGCGTTTTTTTTCATTAAATGCTAGCAATACAATGCCTCTAGGGGCTATTGTAGGTGAGGGACTATAATTCAGATGACGTTTTCTACACCTATAAAAGGTGTGTTAAATCGATCTTCTGGTCTGACCAGTAAAATCGGCGATTGCTATGAACTGGTCTAGAAATTAGAGTCCTTTGGGTGGAAAAAACTGTGATCTCTTTTCTCAGAGTGAAACGTACATTCCACAGTTTCATTGATTGCTTTCGCGGATCAATGAAACAACGAATCGAGGCCTTCTTTGGCCGGCCGGCCTGGCCTCAATGATGATTCGGGTAAACAACGTTATACGGATACATAAAAAAAAATCGTAAACGAGGTAAAGACATGTCTAATAAGACCGAAAACAAAGCAATCAACCGTCGCTCATTCCTGAAAGGCGGCGCAGCAGCAGGTGCATTGGCAGCTGGTGCAGTTGCAGCTCCATCAGTTCTTGCTGGTAGCCACGTAAAACCAATCGTTATCAAAATGCAGGGCTGGTCAGCTTCCGACATTTTCCAAGAGATGGCTAAACAGTACGCAGATCGCGTAGAAGCTATGTCAGGTGGCCGTCTGGTCATCGAGTTGCTTCCAGCAGGTGCTGTTGTTAAACAGAGCCAAGTACTTGACGCTGTAAACGACGGTGTACTTGATGCAGGTCACCAGGTCCCAGTTTACTGGTACGGCAAAAATAAAGCGGCGTCACTCTTCGGTACAGGTCCTGTATTCGGTGGCAACGCTAACACCATGATGGGCTGGTTCTACAAAGGGGGCGGCCAGGAGCTTTACAAAGAGCTTACCCAAGAGGTTATGGGCCTGAACATCGTTGGTTTCATGGGCTTCCCAATGTTCCCACAGCCTTTCGGCTGGTTCAAAGAAGAAGTTAACACTCCAGCAGACCTACAGGGCTTCAAGTACCGCACAGTAGGCTTGGCAGCCGATCTTCTTCAGAAAATGGGTATGTCAGTTGCACAGCTTGGCGGTGGTGAAATCGTACCAGCGATGGAGCGTGGTGTAATCGACGCATTCGAATTCAACAACCCAACATCTGACCGTCGCTTCGGTGCAGCAGACGTAGCGAAAAACTACTACCTGTCTTCATACCACCAGGCATCTGAGTCTTTCGAAATCATATTCAACCGCGACCTATTTGAATCATTAGATCCTGACCTTCAGGCGATTCTTCAGTACGGTGTAGAGGCTGCATCAACATCTAACACTATGTTGGCACTTGATCAGTACTCACAAGACTTGATGGAACTTGAGCGTGATGAAGGCGTAGCCGTTCGTCGTACCTCTAAAGAGATTCTTCAGGGTCAGATCGAAGCATGGGATCAGATCATTGTTGAACTTGAAGAAGATCCATTCATGAAGAAAACACTCGATAGTCAGCGTGCATGGGTTGAGCGTGTAGGTTACTTCGAGATCATGGCAGGCGCTGACGTCGTCACCGCTTACAACCATTTCTTCCCTGGCAAACTGAAGCTCTAAGTTTTTTAAAAAACTTTCTAGCAGGCGGGAGAGGCAACTCTCTCGCCATTTAGTCGCTTCTGGAGATTTTTATGCTTGGCTTTATAAAGTTCGCTGACAACCTGTCAGCATGGGTCGGCAAGTCCTTTGCATGGATAATCATGGTAATGGCACTTGGTGTCGGCTATGAAGTATTCGTTCGCTATGTGCTGAACTCACCGACCGTTTGGGCTTTGGATGTTTCTTACATCATGTACGGTTCACTGTTCATGATGGGTGGTGCTTACACCCTCTCCAAGAACGGGCATGTTCGTGGGGATTTCGTATACCGTACTTGGGCACCAAGAACCCAAGCAAAGGTTGATTTGACACTCTACTTCCTCTTTTTCTTCCCAGGCGTATTGGCTCTTATAATAACGGGCATCAAATATGCTGGACGTTCATGGGGATACGGTGAAGTTTCAATCAACAGCCCAACAGGTATACCTATATACCAATTTAAATCCATCATCGTAGCGGCTGGTACCCTTTTATTTATACAGGGTATTGCGCAGGTAATGCGGTGTATTTACTGCATTAAAAATGGCGAGTGGCTTGAAGCGCTTGTCGAAGATGATGTTGAAGAGACTGAGGATCTGCTGATGAAGCAGGCCGCGTCGAACAAAAACACTGATGATTCGCTCGCCGGAGCAACGGCTGCAGTGAAGGACCGATAAGATGAGTGATCCGATTATTGCGCTTATGATGCTCGGGCTGTTCCTATTCATGGTACTGCTCGGCTTCCCTATTGCCTTTACGCTAATGGCGATGGGCATAGCTTTTGGTTACTACGCTTATTTCGACGCCGACCGTATGTGGCGTGGATATGAGCGTCTGATGGCCAAAGGCGATGTTGACGTTTTCACGCAGTTTACTTCGTGGATGGAGGGTCTGTTCAACAACCGAATATTTGACCTGTTTGTTAACCAGACATATTCAGTTATGGATAACGAAGTGTTGACTGCAATACCTTTGTTTCTCTTCATGGGTTACATCGTAGAGCGTGCCAACATTGTTAACCGACTTTTTACAACCTTGAATATCGCGGCAAAAAACGTACCCGGCTCAATGGGTGTTGCAGCACTTATCACCTGCGCTCTGTTCGCAACAGCGACCGGTATTGTCGGTGCGGTAGTAACCTTGATGGGGCTATTGGCTCTGCCCTCTATGCTTAAAGCGCGTTACGACAAGAGCTTTGCAGCGGGCATCATCTGTGCGGGTGGTACGCTGGGCATCCTGATACCGCCATCAATCATGTTGATTGTCTATGCGGCCTCTTCGGGTGTATCGATCGTTCGCCTCTATGCCGGTGCACTGTTACCGGGCTTGACGCTTGCGGGTCTATACCTCGTCTACATCGTCATTCGTTCGATGCTACAACCTTCAATTGCACCAAAGCCAACCAAAGAAGAAGTTCCAGACATACCTGGCCTAAAGGTTTTGTGGATGGTAATGACATCATTCTTCCCATTGGCTGCGCTGATCCTTGCAGTACTTGGATCGATCCTAGGTGGACTTGCGACACCCTCAGAAGCGGCTTCTATAGGTGCGCTGGGTGGTTTAGTGCTTGCAGCAGCTTATCGCTCACTTACATGGCAGCGTTTGCGCGAATCTGTGTATTTGACCATGCGTACAACAGCAATGGTATGTTGGTTGTTCGTAGGTTCTTATACCTTCTCAAGCGTATTCTCTTACCTTGGGGGCGAGCACATTGTCTCTGACTTTGTACAATCCATGGACCTGTCACCGTTGATGTTCCTTTTGTTAGCGCAGGCGATCATCTTCGTTCTAGGCTGGCCGCTGGAGTGGTCAGAGATCATTATCATATTCGTACCGATATTCTTACCGCTGTTGCCAATCTTCGATATTGATCCGCTTTTCTTTGGTATCTTGGTTGCTCTTAACTTACAGACATCCTTCTTAACCCCGCCGATGGCGATGTCAGCTTACTATCTGAAAGGTATAGCACCACCAGATGTGAAGCTAACAGAGATATTTAAAGGGTGTATGCCATTCTTGGCGATGGTATTTGTTGCGATGATCCTTATGTACACAGTGCCTGGTATCGTTTACTACTTACCTGAACTCCTGTACGGGAACTGATATGAGCGAATTGAATCAAACATCGATAGTAGCGCTCTTAGCTCGTCTCAAACGAGGTGAATTATCCGCGCTTGATGTCGCCAACGCATATATTGCGCAGGTGCAAGCAAAAGATGCTGAGATTCAGGCTTTCGCTTGGTTTGACGCGGACTATGTCCGCGATCAAGCCAAACAGCTGGACTCATATCGTATGCACGGTATGCCTTTAGGTCCACTACACGGTATACCGGTTGCGCTTAAAGATATCATTGATACCCAAGCCATACCCACCGAAAACGGTACTGTTATCGACTCTGGCCGTGTTCCAAAGCACGATGCAGCAATTGTCGAAAAACTGCGTTCGGCTGGTGCCATCATCTTCGGTAAAACACGTACCACTGA
>Ga0209136_1002380_pt1 | contig 11452 bp, 15 predicted proteins | sample SaaInl0LU_22_DNA_FD_184640 | JGI IMG/M metagenome (GOLD analysis project Ga0209136, IMG submission 184640) | Marine microbial communities from expanding oxygen minimum zones in the Saanich Inlet - ESP_90LU_22_DNA (SPAdes) (version 2) | ecosystem: Environmental > Aquatic > Marine > Intertidal... | reverse complement strand
GATGATGACTGGGTCTGGGTTGGATTTTTTCTTCCGTACATTTTTGCTAGATAGTTCATTGTCTTTTCCTTTGTAATATTTATACAAGTCAATACTTGCTAAGTTCTTGCATTTTGACTCACACATGATATCTGCGTAAGGCAAGAAACTTAGTGCATATTCATTTACTACACTATTAGGATACCAATCGCTATGAGCTCGTAACTTAGCCTTTTTATGTCCTGCTTCAAGTAGTGCGGGAAAGTCGGGCATTACATCGTGTGCAAAGCCTTCGGGCAATGCTGTGTCTCTGCTGTATGAATAATGTATTGCAGGACGTACACCACGCCAGCTATCTACTATACGCTTAAATCTATCATCGGTGGGATGAATGTATGTTCCACTATTACACCAGTGGTGGTGTATGTCCAGTACAAGGGCACAATCTTTCTCAAGTTCGAGGCTTGCTTCGATTCCCCATTTGTTTTCGTCGTTTTCGATTGTGATGGTATTTCTTGCTTCTGGCGAAAGGCGCTGTAGTGCAGAGCGTATGCCTTCGGGACCTTTTCGACCCGATATGTGGACATTGCACTTAAAGTCTTGGAAGGTCTTGCCGTATCCCATATAGCGGATGACATCGGTGTGATATTCAAATTCTTCTATGCTCCTATCTACAATATCAGGGTTGTCAGATGCAAGCACAGTAAACTGACCAGGATGCATAGACAACCTAACATCCAACTGCCTTGCAAGCTCGCCGACCCTTGCGAAATGCTTTTCACAATATGCGACCACAGCAGGTAGTTTCCAATAATAACTCCAGTCAAGCTGAGTGTATACAGGAAGGACGTCACTGCCAAGTCGAACCATTCGTAATTCATTTGGTAAACTCCCTACGTATTCAATCAAATTGTAGTATGACTGAATGTTATGCACCATGATGTCCCACAGTCGTTCTTCTGCAACATCACGTGTTTGTCTGTTAAGCCACTGTACCGTTGTGCTACGAGTATTTAGTGGTCGTTGAATTTCTTCAAGCACTTTCTTCTTCTGCGTTTGATCTGGATGCATGTACTTGCATGCAAAGCCTATACGTTTAGTTTGTGCCTTCATAAAATCGCCTGCTGTTGTAAATTTTAAGTCCATAGTTTATTATAACACCATTATCGCCAATTGTCAACTACCCATTGATCTTTACAATTATGCGGATTAGGGTCGCCGTGAAACACTGCTACACTTGTACTATCTTTTATTACCGGGTCACCGTTAACATCAAAGTCTCGCTGTCCTCTCGGCATACGATTGAATTTAGGCTTTCCTCGCATCTCCCATTTATAGCTTTGTATCCAATCATCTGGCCAGTACTCGTATGATCCGTCTTTAATAGAAGCTCGTATCCAGTCTTGATCACCGTGAAATCGTTTTATTTGATTACTTGGTCCTCTAATAAAGTCTCTGTATACATTACTATGTTGTCCAGTAGTTAATCTAAAGATACTGCTATTAAATTTGTTATAGTTGCGTATAACATGTCGATTAAAATCTCGTATAATACAGAACTTGGTTGGTTCATATGTAAACAAATGATCTATGTTTCTAAAGACTACTACATCTAAATCAAAGAATAATATAGTTCCCTGTAATTCAAGATCAGGATTAAAAAACATTGGTTTATACCACCAGCCACTAACACCTGATATTAATGGTATAGCCTCTATTCTAATATCAGAGTTTATGTTAGTAGCATCTTCAGTATAGCACACGAACTCAAACGGAACTGTTAAGTTACGCTTTACCATAGAGTAAAGTTTATTAACATATTCCGCTGAGTATTTGTTTCCGTATTTTAAACAGACTACGTAGTTCATTATGCTTCGTAGATAGCCGAGTTAGCACCATGTTCTGCACATTCTGCACGTACACAGTAGCAGCGATTGTCTGTTGCTTCACGTATCAGTTTGTCAGCAAAGTTAAATGCGTGTTCTGCAAACTTCTCTGCGCCCACGCCATTAAAGATACGTAGCTCTGCAAGACCTTTTGCTTCAAGATCCTGTAGTGTATCCATATGCGGATCGTTAACATCTACCGCTACTTTGTGATCGAACATATCTTCCAGCCATGCTTTAAGCGGCTTTAAACCGCCAAAGTCTACTGCCCAGTTTTTGTTGTCTAAATGATCACAACCAAATGTAAATGTAAATGCCAAACTATAACCATGTAACAAGTGACAGTGTGAATGGTCTGCGTTAGGTTGACGGAACACTGCTGATAGTCCGATATTGTGTCCGTAGTGTTTTGTACTTAGATGTCTTGCCATATATATTTCTCCTATTAAATATGTAGCGGCAGAGTTAGAAGGGTTGACGCCAAGTCCTGTATTAGTAATTAGTATACTATAAGTTATTTAGATTGTCAAGCGAAACATTAGATTGTTTCCATTCTTTTGGTAGTTGCCAGTTTTTATCTTGATGTATGACGAATTGAGTATTAGGAAAACATTCAAATACTTTGCCTATCTGATAGATCCAGTAGCGAGGATCAACTGCACTCTTGTGTGCAAGTGCATAGTTAGCTGTGTCTTTGTATATGTTGTTGACTTTGTTGTCTACACCATACAAGTCAAAGCCTAGCAAGTGTATGTCATCTGTTGTTGACTTTGCTGCTAGTAGCACTGCATACGGTCCTGCACCCCAGTGTATAGGGTCATCAGGACGTTCACTACCTACATAGGGCAAGTTCGGAACCATTCGTATGTTCTTTTCAAGACGGTGTTGTACAAACAGATTTTTGCGTGTGTATACTTTTGCATTTTTATGATAGCTAGAGTTAACAGCTTCTACTAGCATACGTTTGTCCACACATATAAGAGAATCTACTTTAAAGTCGCGATGAATTGCATTGCAGCCAATCTTTGTATAATTTAATTTGTTGATGTTTACCGAGGCGCGACTTTCGCCATTTCCAATCACTAACATAAAATTATTTAGCGTGGTTCTACTTCGAGTAGAATATTATCGTATGTTTGTGATTTTTCAGTTTGGAAGATTAGATAGTTGCAGACAAAGTCACCTGTCATGCTAACACGATATACCCCGCCTTCAACCATATCATCTGGTACTTTCATGTGCCATTGATTAGGCACTTCCTCGCCTGGGCGTGTATTGCGGGTATATTGTTTTGTAAACAGATTTAAATCATGCGAATGAGTTCCGTCTTCTGCATACGCTACACCATATACTCGGGTGCTGTTGCATTCGTGCTTTTTATAGCCTATCATTATAAACTCAATGTCACGAGTTTGTTCGACAGGGTTGTTTACAATTTCAATTTTAACATCTTGAAATACAAATGCATTACTAAAAGACATGTATGCAACACCTAGCACGATTATTGCAATCATACTAAATCCACTAATAACATTAGTAGCTGCTTTTATTATTGCATATGTGTTAGGTGTCATCTTTTATTTTTTCAATCTCTGTGCTAATTTGTGATATTTCTATAGCTGTATCTTGTAAGTTCTTACTAGTTCTATTTAGCACTGTTACTAGATATTTAATAGTGAAGATTGCCCACCACCACCATACTACTGCGGTGAATGCAAACCCCACTAATCCTACATAAAATGCAGTTTCAAAATCAATAATTTTAAATATGATTAAAAATAAAGAACCAACAAGAAATATAGTAGGAGTTAACCTAGCATATAGGTCCCATCGTTCTACTTGTTGAGCTATTTTTTGATTACGTCTTATATCCATACTTTATTTATGGACATATACTGTTACATAAAGTTACAGGTTTATGCTGAAATTTGACCAAATGCTTTCCATTCACCCGGGGTACCTTCTCTAACACATACCCAGCCAACATATCCGGTTGGTCGAGGAGTGTCATTCCAAACCAAATCTCCTACTTTGTATACTCCGCTTGTTGGAATTTCATTAGAAACTTCTTGCTTTTTTCCTTGAAATTTAACTGGGCCCGCTGTTACGATATCACAGTCAGGATTTTTAACATTTAAGCCAAGTTTGCCTGTAACTGTAACTTTAGTGTCTGTTGTTGTGCCAAGCGTGATATTCCCTGTTGCTCCAATTTTAATTCGAGCAGTATCATCTGTTATAATTTCTAAATCAGATGTAGTATAATTTCCTATACGTGAAATATGATTTACGTCTATTACCATTTCAGCATCTAAACTAGCAATACTAAATGAACCATTTGGTGATTCAGTGCCGAAACCTAGACGTTGAGATGCACTTTCATAATAGATGAATTCGTCTATTTGTAAGTCGCCTGATGTTTTTAAATTTTGTAGTGTTCCTACTTTAACTAAATTACTTGTTCGGACAGAACCGCCTAATTCAGTTTCTCTAAGTACTGCACTGTTACCAATCATATAAGAAGCAGTCGGTGCTAAGTCTAAAGATTCGCTGGACCATAATCTGTCTGGGTTGGCTCTAAATACAAAACTTTTAGTATTATCAGTGTGTTTCCACAATAAACCCTTTCCGTATACTCCTTTTTCGTCACCAGTAAATTCTAATGGAGTAGATCTTTCTAATCTAACATCTGCTGTTAGTTCGTCTACATGCATTTTAGTAGCTGTAATATTGCCAGCAACAAATAAATTTCCACTTACTTGGGTGTCGCCTAATAATGTTTTAACATTAAGCTTGTCTGTATGCAATCCTTTATCATTAACCAATAACACTAACTTAGTAGATTCGTCTTTAATTCCTGTGCTACTAAATTTAGATATCTCACCGCCCATTATTTGATCACCCGTTAAGCTTCTTGGGGCGATATAAGGTTGAACCGGAACACGTTTAGTAATGCGTTCTACTGCTGTGTATAGAGAATCTACACCTTGTTTTAATATTATTAAGTCTTTATCAGTATTATCAGTCATGAATGGTTCCTGTCTATTGTACAGTATTTATCCGACTACCTTAAGAAATATAGTATCAAGGTTACACCTGCCATTAAGTTTTGTATCTGTAGTAGCAATATCATCTAAGAACTTACGCAGTGCTACTTTTCCTGCACTCTTAAATGCTTTAAGTTGTTCTTCCGGCTTGCGTAATGTCTTTTGAATACTCTGTGCTTCATCAAACCCAATAATAGTAGTACCTTTGACTTGTAACCCAGTGCCTGCTCGTCCCATACCTTTTGGGTCAATATTCTTAGCAACATACTTGCCTAGCTTTCGATTCTTTACATTGAATACCCAAAGTTCAGTAGCACCAATAATTTCTACAGGACTAACACTTGCAAGTTTATATTTGTCGTTTGTTTTTGCAAACTTGAGTTTCTCTACTAGTTTGTCAGCACTTTTAGGCTTAGACTTGCGCGGCGCACGAGTTGCCTTTGCAGTATCTACAACAAAGTCTAGTGCTTCTAGCAATCCTTCAATAGCAGATACAAACATCTTAATTTCTGCTTTCTTAAGATGAGCGTAGCCCTCTTTAAGTTGTGTCCACATATCTTGCTCGTGCTCGCTCATCTTCTTCAATTGTCCGGCAGTTGGCATACGTTCAAGGTCTTTGAAGTCTGCAATCTCACCTTCAAAGAAACTTTTAATCTTGCGAGCATGTGCTTGTGTTACATTGTTCTTTTGGAAGTGATGTTTAAAGTTAAAGCCTTTTGGATCAAAGTTTTTGCGATCTTCAAACCATCCGTCTAACCATTCGTCAATTGCTTCACTTTGTAGCAGAGCTTGATCACGAATGCGTTCTTGGATAGTGGGAACATATACGTTAGCTTTGCCTTTTTCTTCTTCTTTCTTTTCAGCTAACTTAGGCTTGCCTTTGGCAATAATTTCTTTAAGATGCTTAATTATAAATTCTGTAACAGGTTTTAGTTCTCCGCTTGTACCTGGAAGGGCAGCCCAAAATTCTTTATGCTTAGGATTTAAATCAGGCATTCCTGCACGAAGCATCTTACAATTAATGCTAGCAGTTATACTAGGGCCTTCTAGTTTAGCTGCTCGAATATCTTCTGCACTATAATCATTCTCTTTCATCCAAGCAAACAATTCTGGAGCAAGATCAGCTGGCTTGTAGTCAGCATATAGTTCCGCTCGAATATTTCTTACCATTCTGTGATATGCTTCGCCACTCATATTCTCCCAGTTATCAAAGCTAAATGTAGCTTTACCTGTTTTACGAACGGCTGTTGCGCGAGGCTTTTTCTTTGGAACTTTAACGCCGATTGATTTTGCCATGAAGTATTCTCCTTAGTGTTTAATACATTATATAGTCGTATTGATATAATGTCAAGGGTTTATCTTAATGATTTAATATTGATATGTTTAGTAATATGACCAAAATTACCAACAGGAAGAGTATTGAATGCTATCGAGTACCGGTAATTGTTATTATTGTTTTCTACATGGTGCTGTAGCTTGGAGGGGAAAAATAAAACTTGTCCAGGTTCTGGTTGAATATACACAGTACGCCATGTTAATTTATTGTTACTATTAAATACAACGTTAGGTGAAAATGTAAACAAATCTTCAGTAGTCAACGGATTATGAAAATGTATTGGAGATCCTGTTGTAAGATAAAAACTACCACTTATATAACTATTAGCATGTGAATGAGGATGTATAGGCTCATCGTTTGATAATATGTTCCCCCACGAACTTGCTACATGAATTTGGTCTACTTCGTGTCCATACTTTCTAACATATTCAGCAGCAAGTTGTTCAATTTCTTCTTTAACATTTTTAAAAAACGGATCATCCAAAATCATTTGTGATACAGATACTTGTCCGTGATCCCCTCCTTGAGCTGATTGGTGTTCGATGCTTTTTACATAATTAATCGAATTTGGTATGTCTAGGCTTTTTAATTTTGTAGAGCCTACATATACTCCAAACAGTTCAATAAGATCCATTTTCATTTCAAAGTTTCTCGCCTACTTCAAATCCACGGAACGTTTTGAATCTTGGGAAACGAAGAGAGTAAGTACCGTCTTGATTTTGCGTAATAGCATCTGCTCGTACCTCTACTAAATTGCCGATAATATCGCTACGATGAGTCCAATAATCATCGCGGTGGACATCAGTAAAACCACTACCCACATTGACGCGAATATCTTTTCCATCGTCGATCCCTTCACAAACGAATGCACCAAGACGTCCTTCATTCCTACCAGTGCCTTCTTCAATTTCTTTTACCTCCAATGTGACTTCAATAAACGGTTTTGCTTTTAACCAAGCGTGTGTACGCTTGCACTCATAGGGTGCATCTACGTCTTTGATCATTACGCCTTCATATCCACCGTCTACAGCCGCTTTATTTAACGCTACAAAGCGTTCTTGTCCTTCGGGCGTGTCCAAGTCTACTGTTTCCCAGTCCAACGCTGTAACGTGCTCTAAGACGCTCTTATGCTCCTCTACCCAATGTTTAGTAATCTCACTGCGGAAACTTTGCGGCTTGTCCCACACACCATTGCGGAAGCAACCTAATGGAATAGTATCAAATACATGCAGTACAGCGTCAGTGCTTTGCTTCCCATCTTTGCGATGTACTTGCTTCATAAGATCTTGGAAGTTTGCACTCATTACTTCACCATCTAACACAAGCGGATATGGCACAGGATACTCTGCAATTACAGCTTCAAGTTCTTGAATAATATGTCCAAAGTTGTGAAACTGTTTTCCGTTGCGGCTAAACATTTCTACTTTGTCGCCTTGGATAATAGTTATAACACGAACACCATCGAGTTTGATTTCAATTTGTTTCTTGCCCGTCATTTTCTTTTCATGCTTGAGACTGTCATGGGCAAGGGCACAAGTAAACACAGGCACAGTACCTGGTACTACTTTATTAACAGTCTTTTCGCTTACACCGCAACGTAGGTCTTTGATAAGAATACGACGATACCAATCGTTCCACTGCTCAGTAGTAGCAACACTCATAGAAAGTTCAATAGCATCACGAGCAGCGTGACCTGTTAGCTCACGTGCTTGTAGCTTGTTAGCAAGCTCTACAAACGCAGTCCACGGAAGCCCTTGTCCTGTTAGTACATCACTGCGCTCTGGCACTTGTTTAACACCAAATGTTACAAGCGCATCAAGTGCCATACGACAACCTTCAAAGAACTCCGGAAGTCCTTCTTCGTGTGCCGCTTGAATAATTGCTTCTTTATTAAGACGACTAGGATGTGTTTCTAGTGCTCGAATAATATAGTCTGGTTGTGTTCGCATAATTGTTCCGGTTCCATATCTAGTGATTCGTGATAGTCAAAGACTGTGTATCCTTGCAATGCATACATTGTAGCACAATTAGGAGTACAGAGCAAGATCTTTTGTTCTACGATCTTGCCCTGTTCCCACTTTTCAATGTCATACAATCGATGTTCAATCATCTAAATCATAATTTTTATATTTGGGTTTCTTTTTGATCTTGTTCTTGATCACTTGTGGACGGAAGGGACCGTTTGGATCCCTTACCGCCTTTGCTTCAAAGTTGCGCCTCTTGGGTGCTTGAGGCCTGCGTACATTCTTGGACATTATACAATCCTTAGTTCCTCAATATTGATAGGAGTGTAGTTGATCTGCTCTACACTTACGCATCTGTGATTAGGTGTTGGACTAGGATTCTGGTGAATGTGTCCGTGTACATTTGTCATAGGACCATCGCCAAACCTGTGACTCTCGCCCAATGTACTGTTGTGTACAGGAACGTGAGTTAACAGCAAGCCAAACTCTGGAAACATTCTCCACAAGTCAATCTTGCCCCACCAGCCACCAGCAGCGTGAAACTTGATGTTATCGTGGTTGCCAACAATCAAACGCTTCTGTCCATTCAAACGAGGAAAGTTAGTGTCCATCCACTCTTGCTTGCGAGTGCCAAACAACACATCGCCCAAGTGGTACACTTTATCACCAGGCTTGACTACACTGTTCCAGTTGGCGATCATCTGCTCGTTCATGTCATCAACGTCAGCAAACTGACCTCTGCAAGGCTTGCCAATCTTGTCTGTAAAAGTCAAGATGTTAGCGTGATCAAAGTGTGTATCACTGATTACCCAAATATCTCTAGCCATGATAGTTTCCTTATTAACTTATCTACTATTATATGGCATTTACGCTTAGTTGTCAAATACTATTTTTAAATTCCTTGGCGTTTTATTTCTTGTAATATTGCTTGTTTACGTCTGTACATCATAAATTGCTTATAACTATATTTTAAAGAAAATGTTGATTTGTTAGAACTAACTTTAAGATTTAAGCATTCATTAATAATATCATTAATACGCTCAGTTGGTTCAAAATTTACAAGTTCAACTTTTTCTTCAGTATTAAATCTTATGTAACTATAAATGTCACCACGTTTAATATTATAATTATATTCTTGTTTCTTTGGATCAAGAATGTAAGGAGCCATTAGAGGACGTAACCATTGTCCACAATCATATTCTCCTAATAGTCCGTTACCATTTTCAGTAAACGTGTTATGATGCAAGTATGGATGCATTTGTGTAAGGTTAACTGGAGTTTCACTAAAAAATATATAACTAAAATAAAATTGGATGATTCCTAAACTAGTATCCTCCATGTTAACTTTATGATTGAATAAGTCTTCGTAAGATGAAGAAGCTGTTTTTGTCGAGGGATTAAATTTAGCAGATAACTCAAAAGGACTTTTAAGAACAAATGTATTTTTAATTGTATCTGTGAATGCAGGGCACCTATAAAAATTACTACTCTTAATATTCTTTGGAATTTCGTTAGATAGTCGTGCCGGCGGGTAATATGCTAATGTAAAATTTATATCTTTTTGATCCAGTGGAGCCCAATAAACTTTCATTCTTAATCCTCTAAAGTAAAATTAATATTAATTATCATTCTTTTATTTTTAGTTGGAACTGTTCCGGTATGATATTGTAACCCATCAAATATGATACATTTTCCACGTTCTGGTGGTATGCGTTGTTGTATAGTTTTTTTAGAATAATCGTCATCTGTATAAAATTCATCAAAAAACACTGTGTCACCGTCTGCATCATTTATATAATATATTGCAGAATAGTGCGGAATAGTGTAATCGACATGTGGTACTTGATAGTAATCGCCAAATGTTGCATTTTCTTTTATCATTGATGCTCGGGCTCTTAATATATCTTTAATAGGTTTATCAATCTGTTTTTGTATATTATCCATTATCAACATGATAATTGCATCATGCGGCGAGTTTGAAATATTGTTTTCCATAAATATATGAACAAAACCATCTGTATCTTTTACGTTAGAATCATTTTCATAAACTTTTTTGTCTGTGTCGCCGCCAATGTTAGGATTGTAAAACCAAGCAAAGTTTATTGATTGTACAAAATCTTCAATTTCTTTAATGTCTCTATCATCTAATAGTTTAGGTATTTGTTTAATCATTAAATCTATACCAACCAGTAATAATGTACTTTGTTTCCGACGGCGAAGGAATACCTCGGTGCGTATGTGTCCAGTCAGCAGGCCAAATAATAGTTAATCCTTTTTTAGGAGTTATAGTAACGCCTTGGTAAAGAAACTCGGTGCCTCCTTGGTCAGTGACATCATTAAGGTATGTCATGTAAACAAGATGTCGTTTTCCGTCCCAACCGCCACTAATTCGTTCAGTATGCCAAGTGTGGTATGCTCCACCGGGTTTATATTTTTGCATATTTACATCTTCAATTTTGTATGGCATAACTTGATCACAAGTAGGATACATTTTTTTATAGTCTTCTAAACAGTGAGACAATTGGTCAAGGTATTGTTCTCCTACTGGTTCACCGAAAGTTAATTGCATGTCTAAAGAATCTTTAACTTCTGTGTTTACTTCAGCTCCCGACTCCCCGATTACTTCTCCTAAGTGCGGGTTACCTACGTTTTCAAAATGATCAATTAATCTATCACACACTGATATGTCATTAACTATCCAAGCGCCGATGAAAGAATTTTCATAAGTTCCTAGGTCTACTCTTTGTACCATTGTCTATCCTTCTTTTTATTATTTAATCAAAGGAGAAGTTTGATTCCTTGAAAATGGAGTAGATGGCGGAGAGTGTGGGATTCGAACCCACGGTACGTTGCCGTACTCTAGTTTTCAAGACTAGCGCCTTAAGCCTGACTCGGCCAACTCTCCTATATGGTCGGAGTACAAGGATTCGATACCTGTGCGCTACCAAACTGAGATAAATAAACATATGCACAACTGTACAAAATGTAATAACTCATTTAAAAATAAGCAAGGACTTGCAATGCATATAAAGCATTGCGGTAGGTCCAAACCTACTTTCGACTGTTTAGTATGCGGAACAAAAAAAGAAAAGTCCCATCACTCCAAAAACTTATACTGTTCGCACAAGTGCGCCCAGCAAGCCCGTAAAGTTCCTATGACTGAAGAACGATACAAGCGTCAACGTGCTGTCGCTAATGAAGCATGGCAACGTTACCACGCTAGACAAAAACAGCAAACTCCTG
>Ga0209136_1002378_pt1 | contig 11463 bp, 7 predicted proteins | sample SaaInl0LU_22_DNA_FD_184640 | JGI IMG/M metagenome (GOLD analysis project Ga0209136, IMG submission 184640) | Marine microbial communities from expanding oxygen minimum zones in the Saanich Inlet - ESP_90LU_22_DNA (SPAdes) (version 2) | ecosystem: Environmental > Aquatic > Marine > Intertidal zone... | reverse complement strand
TGATATTGTAGAACTTCTGGGGTGTGACCCTGAAGAAGTTATTCCTGCGAGTGCCAAAACAGGGATTGGAATTGAAGCAATTTTAACTGCTATTATTGAAATGATTCCACCTCCAAAAGGGGACCCAGAAGCCCCTCTACAGGCTTTGGTTTTTGATTCTGTTTACAACTCTTTTAGAGGAGTTGAAACCTATTTTAAAATTGTTAATGGTAGCATTAAAAAAAACCAACAGGTTAAATTTATTGCAACTGGAAAAACATATGGTGCGGATGAAGTAGGAACACTTAACCTTACCCAAACTCCAAAACAAGAAATCAAAACAGGTGATGTAGGTTACCTAATCACAGGAATAAAAGATGCACGTGAAGTAAAAGTTGGAGACACCATTACAGATGCAAAATTCCCAACAACAGAAGCAGTCGAAGGGTTTGAAGATGTAAAACCAATGGTATTTGCAGGACTGTACCCTGTAGACACGGAAGAATATGAAGAGTTACGAGCCTCTATGGAAAAACTACAGTTGAATGATGCTTCTTTGGTTTTTCAGGCGGAAAGCTCTGCAGCTTTAGGATTTGGATTTCGATGTGGATTTTTAGGAATGTTGCATTTAGAGATTATTCAAGAACGCTTAGAGCGGGAGTTTAATATGACAGTGATCACTACGGTTCCCAACGTATCGTATCACGCTTATACACGCAAAAACCCAGACAGCATTGTAATACTTAATAACCCATCTGATTTACCAGACCCTTCCGGAATAGACCGAATTGAGGAGCCTTTTATTAAGGCCTCTATCATTACAAAATCTGATTTTGTTGGAAACGTGATGTCGTTGTGTATTGAAAAACGCGGGCAAATTACAAGTCAAAACTACTTGACTCCAGAGCGCGTAGAGTTAACTTTTGATATGCCTTTAGCTGAAATTGTTTTTGATTTTTATGACCGATTAAAAACCGTATCTAAAGGCTATGCGTCGTTTGACTATTCACCTATTGGGATGCGTGTTTCAAAACTGGTTAGAGTTGATGTCTTGCTAAACGGGCAAACCGTTGATGCGCTTTCGGCTTTAATTCATATAGACAACTCAGTGTCTATTGGAAGAAAAATGTGTGCCAAACTGAGAGAACTCATTCCAAGGCAACAGTTTGATATTCCTATTCAGGCAGCAATTGGTGCAAAAATTATCTCAAGAGAAACGGTTAAAGCGGTTCGTAAGGACGTTACTGCCAAATGTTATGGAGGCGATATTTCTAGAAAACGAAAACTGTTAGAAAACCAGAAAAAGGGTAAAAAGCGAATGCGTCAAGTTGGAAGTGTTGAAATCCCACAAGAGGCATTTATGGCAGTATTAAAGCTTAACGACTAATGTAATTTTTGGTTTTTGTGTTCTTAAAGAAAGCCTTATCTTTCAGGATAATCTTTAAATATTAAATTGATTGAGCGCTATTACTTTTAAAACAATCGGAATTGGTGTCACTTTTTCTCCAAACCTAGAGGCTAATATTAACGAGGCAGCACGCTTGGCTTTATGTTTCGGTAGTAAATTAGTGCTCATACATGTTGGAGAGGCTTCCGAAGAAAAATCAAATACGTTTACAAAATTTTTAAGCCCTTTCGAAACCAAAGGTTTAGAATATGAGTTGTTTTATAAATCTGGAGATCCTGTAAATGTAATTCTATCCTCTACAAAAGAAAAAAAAATAGATCTGCTTATTATTGGAGCCCTCAAAAAGGAGAATTTTTTAAAATACTATCTAGGGTCAATAGCACGAAAAATTACGCGTCAGGCAAAATGCTCCGTATTGCTTTTAATCAACCCATCTATAGATCGTGTTCCATGTGAGCATATTGTGGTCAATGGCTTAAAAGATCCCAAAACTCAAGAAACCGTAACTACAGCATTTTTGGTGGGTCACAAATTAGGCGTTGGTAAAATTACCGTTGTTGAAGAAATTGATCAAGAAGAAGTGAGTGTAAAGGTAGACGACGACAAATCGCTCAGAAAATCAACCATTATCAAAGAACGACTACGTTTAAGAGAAGAGGCGCGTGTAAAAAAAGTACTGGACACCATCCCAGCCGATTATACAAAAGAAATAACGATAAAATCTCAGCCCATTTTTGGAAAACGAGGCTATTCAATAGGGCACTACGCACAAGTCGCTCGAGCTGATCTTTTAGTGATGAACGCTCCCTCAAAAATGACGTTTTGGGATCGTGTTTTTCCTCATGATATTGAATATATTTTAACTGAATTACCAACCGATGTATTAATTGTACAATGAAAACAAAAGAAACTTCATTTGTAGGGTTTATAAAAACCCTACCTAAAAACTTGTTTTCTGGCTTAGTAGTCAGCCTTATTGCACTCCCTCTGGGTTTGGGGTTGGCAATGGCTAGTGAAGCACCTCCAATAGCTGGGGTTATCACGGCGATCGTTGGAGGTATAATTGTCTCTTTTTTAGGTGGAAGTTATGTAACCATCTCTGGACCAGGAAACGGCCTAGTAGGCGTTGTTTTGGTAGCGATTACTACACTTGGGCTTACCGCTACTTACGCCGCAATTATATGTTCTGGAATCATATTGGTTGTTCTCGGATTTTTAAGACTGGGAAAGTTGGCCGACTATTTTCCGTCCTCAGCAATACAGGGGATGTTAGCGGCTATTGGTCTGATTATTTTAGGAAAGCAATTCCATATTATGCTTGGAAACAAAATTGTAAAAGACAATGGAATTGATTACTTACTAGAAATTCCTAACACGCTAATCACAATCTTCAACTATCAAGATCAGGGGTTAATTTATGCGGCGACAGCAGGAGTTATAAGCCTTGCTATTATGGTGTTTTATTCAAAACTTCGAAATAAGTATCTTCAGCTTATTCCTGCGCCAATGTGGATTGTTATTGTGTCTGTTGGATTTAGTTACTACTATGAGTTTATCCTAAAAACACCAAACCCGATTTCGGCTGCTTATATGATTCCTAGTATTCCAAATATTCAAGAAATAATTACTGACATCCCAACACCCAACTTTGATATGGTAGGAACACTTTCATTTTGGTCGAGTGTTGTTGCGTTGACCTTGATTGCAAGTATAGAATCGTTGCTGAGTATAAAGGCGGTTGATAAACTAGATGTCTTTAAAAGACGCTCCAACGTAAATAAAGACATTAAAGCCCTTGGACTCGCTACTGTAGTGAGTGGGTTTTTGGGGGGGTTGAATGTAGTTACCGTAATTGCGAGAAGCTCCGTGAACGTAAACAACGGAGGGAGTAACCGTTCATCAAACTTCTTTCACGCTTTGTTTTTGGTTGTATTTATTGTGCTTTTTAGTACAGAGCTCACGAGAATTCCGCTCACCGCTTTAATGGCAATACTTGTGTATACCGGATACAAATTAGCGTCTCCAGACGTTGTGCGACGTATATTCACGATAGGCAAGGAACAACTCATTATTTTCTTTGCCACGTTATTTGTAACCTTAAAAGTTGGTTTAATTTCTGGAATTGTCGCTGGTTTAATTGCAACATTTATTATTCATGTTGTGGTTACAAAAAGTCTAAGCTTGTTTGCAAAAAACATACTAAAACCCAATGTTTTAATGTTTAAAGAAGAAAAGGGAAGTTATTTTATCAGTGTGAAACACTTTTGTAGTTTTCTAAACTTCAACATGCTAAAGAGCAAGTTAGAGGCAATACCCGAGAGAAGTGACGTCATCTTAGATTTTTCCCTGTGTGGTTTTGTGGACCATTCTGTAATGGAAAACGTCCATGATTATCAAGAATTATTTCATAAAAAAGGAGGCAATATTGGCGTTATTGGGCTGGATATTTTAGGTACTAAATCGGAACACCCTTTTGCTTTAAGACGCCTGTTGCCGCTACAGAATATTATCCCAAACAATAAAACAAAACGTCAAAACAACCTTGAGGAGGTGGCAAACGATTTTGGATTAAACTTTGAGCCGTTAAAAAATAAAAATAGTGTGTTTTTAGAAAACTTTATCTATTTTAAAACGAAAAAGGTTGAACATGTTTTTAATCAACTTTCAGCTGAAAACAGCCCTTGCCATTTGTTTGATATCACCTTTTCGGAAGGAGAGTTTATTGCCAAGGAGGTCGTGCGATCGACCATGCTTTATATCAAAACAAAACCGAACGTTCCTGTGTTTACCTTAGACCGAGAGGGGTTGCTAGAGCGACTGTATACCTTGGCGGGTTATAGAGATATTGACATAAAAAAACACGCAGACTTTTCTAAACGGTTTTATTTAAGAGGTGAAAACGAACAAGCCATTCGAAGTCTTTTTACAGACGAACTTGTGCTGTTTTTTGAAAGCAATGCGTATTATCACATAGAATCTAGTAAAGACGGTTTATTGGTTTTTAGCAAAGAACGTATGGCGAGTATCAAGGAAATAAAAGCGTTATTAGACTTTGGGTTGAGATTAAATACAATCATAAACAAAGTTTAGAATGAAACTATATCCCATAAATGTTGGTAATTTTAAATTGGATGGAGGAGCGATGTTTGGTGTCGTACCAAAGTCTATTTGGAATAAAACAAACCCAGCCGACAAAAATAATAGGATTGATATTGCATCGCGCTGCTTGTTAATCGAAGACGGAAACCGCTTAATTTTGATTGATACTGGAATGGGGAACAAACAAAGTGAACGGTTTTTTAGCTACTATTCACGATGGGGAACAGATTCGTTGGATGGCGCACTTGCCACACATGGATTCTGTAGAGACGATGTCACAGATGTGTTTTTAACCCACCTACATTTTGATCACTGTGGGGGATGTGTGCAATGGAATTCTGACAAAACAGCTTATGAAGTTGCCTTTAAAAATGCGACGTTTTGGAGTAATGAAGACCACTGGAAATGGGCAACACATCCAAATAAACGCGAACGAGCTTCTTTTTTGACAGAAAACATTATGCCTATTGAAGCGAGTGGACGCCTAAAACACATTCCTGTTCCGAATAAAGACATATTACACAACACAGGCTTAGGGTTTGATGTGTTTTTTGCAAACGGTCATACAGACAAGCAAATGATTCCTATGATTTCCTACAAAGGAGAAACAATCTGTTTTATGGCGGATTTGTTGCCTACCGTTGGTCATATTTCTGTACCTTATGTAATGGGGTACGACACAAGGCCGCTACTGACCTTAGACGAAAAAGAGCGTTTTTTAGCGCTAGCTGCAGATCATAATTATTTTTTATTTTTGGAGCATGACGCTCATAACGAACTCATAACAGTAAAGCACACCGAAAAAGGGGTGCGCCTTAACGCTATTCATAAGTTTAACACTTTATTTTAACCTAAAAATGAAACAAACACCACACAAACGACTTCAAAATTCTTTCTATATATTAGCACTTTTCTTGTGCTTAAGTTGCGGGTCTAACTCTGTGATCTTATCAACACCTATTGAAAATATTGATTTAACACCTCTTAAAACAGTAGAACTTACAGAAAAAGAAAAAAAAGAGTGGAGCCATTTGGACCTCAAAACAGATACGATTCCTGGAGTAAGTCTACAGAGAGCCTACAAAGAACTGGTAAAACCAAAAAGCAAAACCGTTATTGTAGCAGTTATTGACTCTGGTGTCGACACAAATCACGAAGACCTTAAAGATAATCTTTGGGTTAACCCAAATGAAATCCCAAACAATGGAAAAGACGACGATTCTAATGGCTATGTGGATGATGTTAACGGTTGGAATTTTTTAGGAGACGCAAATAATGAACAATTAGAATATGTGCGAATAGTGGCCAGTGGAGATACTAATAACCCTCGCTATCTAGAAGCAAAAAAACTACTCGACGAAGAATATGCAAGTACAAGTCGTATGAAAAAGCAATACGATCAGATTTTAGAACAATTAACAGTGTCCGATGCTGCAATCGCTAAACACCTTAAAAAATCCGTCTATTCCAAAGAAGATGTTGATGCTATTATGACTCCCGACTTTGATCTAATTGGACATGTGAATATCATTAAGCAAGCTTTTGGGTTTGGATTTGAAACCATAGAAGCCTGTATGAAAGATTTAAAATCGGGTTTAAAAGTTTATAATGAACGCTTAGATTATAACCTCAATATAAATTTTGACGGAAGAAAAGCTGTTGGAGATAACCCCAACGACTTAAACGACCGCAACTATGGCAACGGAGATGTTAGAGCAAAAAATGGGCGTACTCACGGAACACATGTTTCTGGAATTATCGCTGCCGAACGCAACAATGGTATCGGTATAGATGGTGCGGCGAATGACGTTAAAATAATGGCAATACGTAACACCCCAAACGGCGATGAGTATGACAAAGATGTCGCTTTGGGCGTGTATTATGCTGTTGATAATGGAGCAAAAGTAATTAACATGAGTTTTGGTAAGCAGTTTTCGCCTCACAGTGATTGGGTGAGAGATGCTATTGCCTATGCCGCAGAAAAAGACGTCTTAATAGTAGCTGCTGCAGGAAACGATGGAGAAAATACAGATCAAATAAATTACTTTCCAAATGATCAAATAAATAATGGAGCTGAGGTTTCAAACACGTTTGTGAAAGTGGGTGCTGTTGGTCCAAAATATGGATCTACTTTAGTTGCTGGGTATTCAAATTATGGGAAAAATACCGTAGATGTATTTGCCCCTGGTTCTCAAATTTATTCTACTTATCCAAAAAACACTTACGAATTTGCGAGTGGTACTTCTATGGCTGCACCTTTAGTAGCGGGAGTCGCGGCTTTAATATTCTCACAATATCCAAAACTTAGTGCTGCCCAAGTAAAACACGTACTAATAACATCTGGGATTGCTATAAACAAAAAAGTGGCTTTAGAAAGTGGTGCCGTGGTCCCCTTTTCTGAATTATCAAAATCTGGAAAGATTGTGAACGCTTATAACGCATTAATAATGGCATCAAAACTGTCTAAATAACTACACTATTATGAAATACTCTTTTTTTATACTCACTTTATGGATGGGGTTAACCTCATTGAATAGTCAAAACAATTATGAATACTGGCAACAGCATGTGGACTATACGATGGACATAAAAATGGATGTGAATTCATTCAATTATGAAGGCACCCAAAAACTGATTTACACGAACAACGCTCCAGATGATTTAGAGCGAGTGTTTTATCATTTATTTTACAATGCGTTTCAGCCCGGAAGCGAAATGGATGTACGCTCCCTTACTATTGCAGATGCAGACCCAAGGGTCAGTGATCGAATTAGTAAACTTCAAAAAGAAGATTATGGGTTTATAAACGTTGTTTCTTTGACACACAACAAAATACCTGTAAAATACACTGTGGTTGGAACAGTGTTAGAGGTAGAACTAAACGAACCGATCAAGTCAGGGGAATCGGCAGTATTTGAAATGATTTTTGAAGGGCAGGTTCCGCCCGTAATTCGAAGAGCTGGGAAAAATAACAAGGAAGGGGTAGCACTATCAATGGCGCAATGGTATCCAAAAATGGCAGAATACGATTTTGAAGGCTGGCACGCGGACCCTTATATCGGAAGAGAATTTCATGGCGTGTGGGGTGATTTTGATGTGAAGCTAACTCTAGATAAAAACTATACTGTTGGAGGAACAGGGTATTTGCAAAACCCAAATGAGATTGGACATGGCTATGGAACCAAAACCACAAAAAGCGATTCCGATTTGTTAACATGGCATTTTGTTGCTCCGAATGTTCACGACTTTACCTGGGCTGCTGATCCTAATTTTATTCACGACACACTACAAGTTCCTGATGGACCAATGCTGCATTTTTTATATAAAAAATCATTAGAACGTAAATACAAAAAACGCTGGAAAGACCTGCAAGAACCTACAAGTGAAATCATGCAATACTATAGCAAAAATGTAGGGAAATACCCTTATAAACAATACTCCGTGATTCAAGGTGGAGATGGTGGTATGGAATACGGGATGTGTACACTTATCACTGGAGAACGCAGTTTTGAAAGCTTAGTTGGGGTTACCGCACATGAAATTGGCCATACATGGTTTCAGTTTTTAATGGCTTCTAATGAAAGTAAGCACCCCTGGCTCGACGAAGGTTTTGCAGAATACACGTGTACTTTTATTGAAAACATCATTTTTGGTGTGGAGCCTTCAGAGCCTATGAAGCGGCATTTTGATCGCTATTATAAACTAGTACAAAGTGGAAAGGAACAACCCATGAGTACACACGCAGACCGTTTTGCGTATAATGCGTCCTACGGCATTTCAACTTATAGCAAAGGTGCATTAGTATTGGCACAGTTACGCTATATTATTGGTGAGGAGAATTTTTGGAACTCCTTACAAAACTATTTCAACGATTGGGCCTTTAAACATCCTACTCCAAATGATTTTATACGTTGTGCCGAGAAAACTTCCGGAATTGAGTTGGATTGGTTTTTAACGGATTGGACACAAACCACAAATACAATTGATTACAGTATAAAAAGTTATGACTCTAAAGAAAATCAAACAGTTATAACACTGGAACGTGTTGGATTAATGCCAATGCCAGTAGAGGTTCAAGTGCTTATGAAAGATGGAAGTACAAAAAACTATTACATTCCTTTACAGATGATGCGGGGAGAACGACCTCTAAGAGATGGTGAAACGCTTTTAAGCGATTGGGCGTGGGCATATCCAGAATACCGTTTTTCTATAGACGTAAACCCATCACAGATTGATTCCATTACTGTGGATGTAAATAAATCAACAGCAGATGTAAATAAAGAAAACAATCAGCTAAAATAGTATAGTGCAATGGAGCGTTTAAAAGGAAAAAAGCAAATAGAACAGTTGTTCACGTCCGGAAATTCGGTAGGTGCATTTCCTTTAAGAATGGTATATTTAAAAGATAACAACAAAAATTTAGTGGGTGTTTCTGTGAGTAAAAAACACTTTAAGAGTGCCGTAGATCGCAACCGGATTAAACGGCTCTTGAGAGTAGGCGTAGAAAAACAGCTTTCTGTTGAGTTGGAAAAATTGGTATCAAACTACTGTATGATGATTTTGTATGTTGGTAATGAGATGCCCAATACGCCACAGTTGAAAAAACAATTTGAGTTTCTAATAAAACGGTTTAATAAAAAAGAATTCCATGAAGTTTGATTTTAAAAAAAGGAGCGCAGTGGTAGGGATAATAGTATTAATATTTGTTTCTACTTCAGCCTATAAAACAGATTATTTTGAAATTGCAAAACAGATTGATATTTTCACAACGCTGTTTAAAAAAGTCAACATGAATTATGTTGACGAAACAAACCCCGCAGACTTGATGCAAGAGAGCGTTAAGCAAATGCTCAAAGAATTAGATCCCTACACAACCTATATGAACGAACAAGATATCGAAAGAGCTCGAATCAATCAATCTGGGGCGTATGTTGGAATTGGTGCAACCCTTAACACCTCTAAAAACAAGTTAGTAGTTGTAGAAGTATATAAAGATTTACCGGCAGATAAGGCAGGTTTAAAAGCGGGCGATGAAATTATTAAAATTGATGGGTTAGAGGTTAAAGATTTAGAGGAAAGTGCAACTCAGTTTTTGAGTGGTAAGAAAAACACCACAGCCACCCTTGTTTACCTTCGAAATGGAACAGCTACAGAAGTGAGCGTATCACGAGCGGATGTCAAGCCAAAAGCGGTTCCGATATATAAACTACTCTCAACTGGAATTGGTTATATTGCGTTAGATCGGTTTTCTAAAACCGCTTCAAAAGAAGTAGAAAACGCCTTAAAACTATTGCTTATAGATGAGGCAAAAGGCGTTATTTTGGATTTGAGAAATAATCCAGGCGGGTTACTTCAAGAAGCGGTTAAAATTGTTAATTTATTTGTTCCAAAAGGCCAGTTGGTCGTTTCCACACAATCAAATATAGAGGCCTATAACCAAGCATTTGAAACCCAAAAACAGCCGTTAAGTTTAGAAATTCCGTTAGTTGTTTTAATCAACCAAAACAGTGCATCTGCAAGTGAGATTGTCGCAGGAGCTCTTCAAGATTTAGATAGAGCTGTCATTATTGGTAAGAGAAGTTTTGGTAAAGGATTGGTTCAACGTCCGATGCCTTTGCCGTACGGATCACAATTAAAAATAACTATTTCGCGTTATTACACACCTTCCGGCCGCTGTATTCAAGCTTTAGATTACAGAAACCGCAGTGAAAATGGAGCTGCAGTGAGATATGATGAGAACCAATACGCTGCTTTTAAAACCAAAAACGGACGAACGGTGTATGATGGAGGTGGGATAAACCCCGATGTAATTGTAGGAGCAGAAAAACCAAACCCCTTTATAGAAAAACTATTAAAAAGCCCCTTGATTTTTGATTATTCCAATCAGTATTATCACAACAATACCGTTGATAACTTAGAGCGTTTTCAGTTGGATAAAAAAGAGTTTGAGCGTTTTAAAACTATGAGCCTTAAAGAAAAATACAGTACAATAGGTGGAATTCAGGACGAAATAAACCAACTAAAAAACACATTATCTGAGCAAGGATTAGGAATTGAGCAAACTGGTTTTAAAGATTTGGAAATAGCGCTTCGTGCATCAAAATTAAAGTTAATGGATACGTTTGAATCAGAAATTAGTGCTGTTTTGGAAGAAGAACTAATAAAACGTTATTTTTACAGGGAAGGAATGTACACGTATTTTCTTGATACAAGCAAGGAAGTGATTAAGGCTCAAGAAGTAATAACGGATCTTAATACTTACAATAACATATTAAAGTGAGGTATGTTTAAAACATACAGACAATTTAGACTAAGATGAAAAAGATACTTTTTTTATTGTTTTTATTAATGAACTTAATGGTGGGTTCACAAGCAGATAATAAACATGTTGTTTATTTTGAAACAGGTCAATTTGATGTCCCACAAATCGAGAAAAATAGGTTGGTTTTGTTTATTCAAAGTCTAAAAGATATTGAAATAGAGCGCATTGCTATTTATGGCTTTTGTGATGATCGCGGAAGTGATTCTTATAATCTAACATTGTCTCAAGAAAGAGCGAATGCAATTAAAAAAATATTTTCAGGATTTGGTGTCGATGACAACCTGATTAGTAATGTTGACGGAAAAGGCGAAGTTTTACTTCGGGTAATATCTTCAGACAATATAAATATTATACGAGGATTAAACCGAAAAGTTGAAATCAACGTGTTATATAAAATTTCGGATTTAGAGGAGCTTCCAAAGGATAAAAAAGAGCCCTCTTTTTTAAATGAAAAATTAAAAGTTGGAGACAAAATAACACTTGATAATATTTTATTTAAAACAGGGTATAGTTATGTGGTAAAAGAATCTTTACCGGTTCTAGAAAAAATGGCCAAAGCTTTGCGAGAGAGGGATGACATTTATTTTACAATACAAGGTCATGTGTGTTGCACTAGAAACGCCAGAGATGCTGTAGATAAAGGAACAGGAAAACG
>Ga0209136_1002372_pt1 | contig 11482 bp, 18 predicted proteins | sample SaaInl0LU_22_DNA_FD_184640 | JGI IMG/M metagenome (GOLD analysis project Ga0209136, IMG submission 184640) | Marine microbial communities from expanding oxygen minimum zones in the Saanich Inlet - ESP_90LU_22_DNA (SPAdes) (version 2) | ecosystem: Environmental > Aquatic > Marine > Intertidal... | reverse complement strand
TATAAAAACACCTGAAGAATACGATGTTTTAGAAGAAGATGAAAAAACTAAATATACCAAAACAAATGATATAAAAAAGCCCGAAGAATACGATGTTTTAGAAGAAAGTGAAAAATCTAAATATACCAAAATAGAAAAAACTATATTTTTTAAAGTTTCAACAGAAAAAACTAGATTTAAACCAGATAAATATGATAAAACGGAGATCGTGCGAGAACTCGTTCCAGTCATAGACGATAATGATCATATCGTATGGGAAGATGACCCATCTGGTGCTACAGAAAAGGCGTACAAAATTAGATACCTCGATGCCAATGGAAACATCACAGATGAAGCGAATCATGTGTACAAGGCAGCCTTCGTTGGGTGTACGTACCATTGTGGGTGAGTCCCAAGTCCTACGGACTTGAACATGAAACACCAATTTGATAAGATCCCACACCACTTGTATCTAAGTAGACCTAAACCTTCGGTTTCCCCCACTTAAAAAAAACTCTCACTATAATATAAAATGTCTGGTGGTATCGCCCAACTTGTTGCTGTCGGTGCTCAGGATGCGCATCTCGTCGGTCAGCCCGAAATCAGCTTTTTCCGCTCTACCTACAAGCGCCACACTAACTTTGCCCAAACTGTGGAACGTCAAGTGATCCAGGGGAATGTTGCCAACAACGGTATGTCCACCATCCGCTTCGAGCGCAAGGGGGATCTCCTCAACTATGTCTACTTCATGCCAATCCAAGGTGATGGCTCCTCTGCAAATACTTTCACCACGAACTGGTCCAGTGTGATCAGCAAGGTTGAACTCCTTGTGGGTGGTCAAGTCATTGATGAACAGGACTCCACCTATTCCACTCTCATTGCTCCAGCTCTTTCAGCGGGTAACTCTTCCAAGTCCCTCGGTGGCAGCCTCTATGACGGTGCAACTTCTTCCAAGTTCTACCCACTCCGCTTCTTTTTCTGTGAAAACTGGCAATCCGCCATCCCACTCATTGCTCTCCAGTACCACGACGTGGAACTCCGTATCACTTGGGGTTCAGTTGCGGCCGCGAGCAAGTGGGAAATCTACGCGAACTATGCGTACTTGGATACCCAAGAGCGTGAGTTCTTCGCTTCCAACCCACAAAACATGATCATTACCCAAGTCCAAAAGGCGATTGCCTCTGGCACCAAGATTCAAGAACTCAACTTCAACCACCCAGTGAAGTACTTGGCCGCGGGTGATGCTACCAACGTCACTATGGTAAGCACTGCTGGTAACAAGCTTAAGCTTCAAATCAATGGTACTGATGTTTCTGACTACAAGTTTGCGGATCCAAACTTCACCAGTGTGCCACTTTACTACCACACTACCAACGCCAATAACGAGCGTGGTACCAAGTTGTTTGTGTACCCATTCTGCTTGGACACCGCGAAGCTTCAACCAACCGGTTCCCTCAACTTCTCTCGTCTCGACTCGGCTCGTATTATCAATGATACCGCGAACTCCGACAAGGACATTTACGCTGTGAACTACAACGTTCTCCGCATTGAGAATGGTATGGGCGGCCTTTTATATTCTAACTAATTAGTAAAACATATGTGGAACATAGTTTTCCTCCTCGCCATCGTTTTTGTATTGACGTACGATCCAAAATCCAGGACACTTGAAAAGTATGTTGGTGTACCCACACCACCAACTCAAAGATCCTGTGAACCTACGCATTACGAAGCCGTACAATTTGCTCAGAGCCCCTACGAATGCCCTCCAGCAGGCCGAACACATATGGGAGCACTTACTTAAAAAGAAGGGACGCAATTAAACCATAATGATTCCAATGGACCGCGAAACTCTTATGATGATCGCTACAATCGTGGCGATTGCTGGTGTTATCTTCCTATTCAAGGAAATGAATAAGGCGAAGCAAGATGTTGAAAGCCTCAAGAACTTCTCAGCCCATCTCGTACACCGTCTCAGTGCTCCAGAGCCGAAACCAGAATCGGAATCAGAACCAGAAACTGAAGAGAAAGCTGAAGAAAAAGAGGAGGAATAAACATATCCGCTTATTATAACTTGCGAATGCGCAATGAAAAAATACAAAGCTATAGCGATACCGGTCAGCTTTGCTGATGACAAGCCCCGGTTTCTCACGGTGAGAGATCGGCGCTTCAAGGATTGGATATTTGTGACAGGTGGATGCAGGCGGAGAGAGATCTTTAACCCTCTCCGCTGTGCTCTTAGGGAACTTGAGGAAGAGACCAGGGGTACGGTTGCCCTCAAGAATGGTGAGTATACAGAATTCAAGTTTACTGTGAAGGAAAGCCCCACAGTGGACTTGGAGTACAATGTATTTATCTTTTTCGTAGACTATACCAAGCCTCAACAACAGGCACTCGTACGAAAGTTTTACGAAGAGAAACAAAAGACTAACCTAAAGAAAATCAATAAACAACCAATAAAAAAGACTTTTGATGAGAATGACTACATGAGTTTTGATACCCTCGAAGAGTTCAATACCCGTAAGAGGTGGAAACTCATTGTGGACAACGTTCTCAAAAATCCAGAGTTTTATTCGTGTGTGACTTCCCTCAATAGAAAAACATTCTCTATAAAATAGAATGAAGTCAAAAGCTTACATTTTAATGCAGATTGGAGAGCTCCTTGAGAAGAACAGGGGACTCTGTAAAGAGGAAGTTGAGGAGTGGATAAAGGAAAATGAAGATAAAAAGGTCTATGAACTCCTTGTTATAAAGAAGGAGTTGGCGGAATCACCTAAAGAATACAGAGACGTTTCTGTCATGAGGTGGTTTAGAGGTTAGACGCGATACAAAGGTATGTTTAAAAAGTGGTGTACACAACAAAAGTTTAATAATGCAACCAATCTATCACATGTGCTCATGGACGGTGGTGTCCTTTCCGTGCCATTTGATAAATTGAATGAGTTTCACGAAAAGTATATAGAAGCTGTGAAGTCCGGTGAAAAACTCTTTGTCGTTGAACAGAAGAGTCCTCGGTACAACTTCTTTGTGGATATCGATTACAAGGATACACGCTCCCTTACCCTTGATGAAATTCAGGATATCTGTAAGATTATTTGTGATAAAGTGAAACGTCACGGTGGAAAGGACTGTCTCGTCTCTGTGTCACCACCAAAGACCGTCGGACAGTACACAAAGACTGGTGTCCACCTCAATTGGCCGGGGTTCGTCGTGGATCAGTCATCGGCCACTGCTCTCAGGGAACACATCCTTGTAGCACTCTCAAAGGCTAAAGGTGGTACGGACTGGAATGAAATTGTTGACGCAGCAGTCTATGGCGATGTTCGTAGAAAGTCCAAGGGGAGTGGTTTCCGTATGCCGTGGTCTCACAAGATGGCAAAGCACAGTCCATGTGGTGGCCAGGGATGTCCAGAGTGTCATGGAAAGGGTAAGGTTGTACAGGTTGCCTATCTACCCCTATTTATCTATAACCATGGTCCACTCAGTAAATTGACAAAGATTGATTCGGGACCAAACTTGGATATTCTTAAAATGTCATCGATTCGGACGGACGAGCCACAGCACATCACTGTGGAACCTCCTTCATCTGTCATTAAGGAAGGCTCCTTTACAGATGCTCAGACGAGAGATGAAATTGAGAATGACGAGCTCAAGGGTCTCATTGAAGACTTTGTACAGAGGAATATGGAGGGGCAATCCACCTCCGTGGTGACAAAACTTTTCAAACACAAGGAGACCTATCTCGTCTCAACCAATTCCAAATATTGTGAGAACCTCAAGAGAGCACATAGCTCCAATCACGTGTGGTTTCATATCAGTGGTTCTTGTATCGCTCAAAAGTGTTTCTGTCGCTGTGAGACAATTCGGGGAAGACGTGATGGTTTCTGCAAAGACTTTTATGGTCGCAAGCATACTCTCCCCCCAAAAGTGGTTAAAAAGTTGTACCCCAAGAAGGAGGAACTCAAAAAGTGTCCAGAAATCAAAAAGTTTGAAGAGAAACCCCAAATTAAACAGAGTGATGTGAAGGGTCCTCTTGAGTCTTTCATGCACAGATGTATGAAGTGTCCAGAAGGGACTCGTATTGTAAGTATCACGCAACAGAAAGGTGGTTTCACAGCCCTCACAACTTCAACATATTGTGAAACGATTAAGGGTGACCACCAGGACTGTACAATGTCATATGTCATCAAGGGTGGTAAAATTACTCAGAAGTGTCCAATTTGTAAAAAGAGTACCGCGAGAACGCATGAACTCAGTGGTAGTGTCAAAGAAGCTCTTAATAAGAAAGATACTTAAAAAGTAAACAGCTTTAAATAATTAAATGGTGCAAACCAGGACGAGATCCGGTAGACAGATAAAGAAACCCGAACTGTATCAACCCGAAGAAACCGTTTTTGAAGATGATTATTCCCCCGAAGAACATGATTCTGATATTGGTTCAGACATGGATACAGATGAAGAATATTACTCAGATGATGATAGTGAAGATGACGACGATGAGGGTAGCCTCAAAGATTTTGTCGTGGATGACGATGAAGCAAGTGAAAGTGAGGAAGAAGACGCTTAAAAAAAACAGGGGTTATATTAAAAAATGGAAACTGATATCGGAAATCCAATTGAATATGATCCATCAACCGATCCATTCATTAAGAGTGAGGAAGAGAAGAATGAAGATAGTACACCAATAAATGAACAACAATACTATTTTCAACCTCCCGAAATGATGTATCCACCACAACAACAATTTCCAATGGAAAAGACAGATTTTATTTCAAGTATAGACAAAACGACGTGGATTGTGGCGTTTGCCGTCTTTCTATTGGGGTTTTTCATGGGGAAAACCATGCAACCAGTGATCCTCCGGTACGCTTGAGTATCCTGTGAAAGTACCAATGTCCCCATAGATGTATTTTGAATCCATCATATCATATGGATATTTACCAACTTTAAATACTTCTCGCGAATCCTCAATGAACCCCGTAGCTGTTGATGTCGATGGCTTACTTTTGTTCTCTGAAACCACCTTTTTACTTGGTTCAAAAAACAAAATAAAGAACGCACTTGTCAAAATTATGGTTAAAATTATTTTCCACATTTTGTTCTAAAATTAACGAATATTTAATTTAGGCTGAAGAGACTTCTGGTTCACCATCTTCTTCCTTAGTCTCTTCAATCTTGGCATCTGTGGACGCCGCATCAGCCTCTCTCTTCTTACGTCGCTCTTCCATTTCAGTGGCAACGATGGTATCAGCTTCCTTGACGAGTTCCTCCATTGGAGTATCTGGCTTCTCCTTCTTGAGGCGCTCCAAGACTTCTGCTGGGTGGCTGACTGGAGCTTCATCTGGTTTGGTGTAATACCTGGAGTTTTCATCACCTGGGGTAATGTAATCCTTCGCTTCCATCATGGATTGCTTGCGTTCGTTGAATAGACGAGCTGCCTGGGCTTGGTTCTCCTTGTATCCACTCATAATCTCTTGAAGCTTTTCATTGGTATAGTGAACATCTTCAATCTTTGTGGGGTCTGGTGGGATCAAGAGCCACTTGTACATGTCAACAACGTAGATATCAAAGGTTGGATCTTCCTTTTGAAGACGCTTTGCGTGGTTCGCGGCTTCATCTCGAGTCGCAAAGGCACCTCGAATCTTGATACCAAACTTGTCATTCTTTTGTGGAGCTTCTGGACCAACAACTGAGAGGCACGCGTACAATTGACCTGGAACAGTGGTGTAATCTTGTTCAAGAGACATGTTTATATGTTACACATTACTTAAAACTTTAAGCTATTTGTATTACAAATGAGGACATTTTGGGACAAACAACCTGTGCCACAGGATGGGTGTACCTATGAGAGTGGTAGAGAGATTGAAAAGGAAAGAGTGATCACACATGAACCTGTATCTCTTCCCGAAGGGTTTTCGTGGTGCGATCCACCCCTCGAAGAAGCGCATAAACTTTTACACGATCATTATGTATGCGATGAAACTTTTAGATTGTCATACTCCATCGAGACTCTTAAATGGGCGGCCGGTCACGAGAGTAGAGGTATTCGCGAAGACGTCTCTGGTACACTCATTGGATACATTACAAGTGTACCAATCAAAGTAAGGGTGTGTCAGGACGTACTTGATGCGGTCCAAATCAATTTCCTTTGTGTTCACCCCGACTATAGGGATAGGGGTTTTGCACCCATACTCATCAGTGAAATCAAACGAATTGCAAATAGTAATGGTATATGGCAAGCAGTGTACACAGCGGTCACGAAAATACCTGGATCAATTGCCAAAAGTTTCTATTGGCATCGTTTCCTCAATGTAAAGAAACTTACAAAGACTGGATTTTATCAAACAAATCGGTTGAGAGAAAAATACTTTGAAATTCGTGGGAACTCTCAATTTAGAAGAATGTCCCAAAAGGATGTCCCAAAAGTGACCAAAATATTAAAAAAGTACTTTGAAGGTTTCAAAGTGGCACCCCAAATTGACAAAGAATGGGTCAAGTACTGGATACTCCCAATTCATTCATATGTAAATGATGAGACGGATGACTTCATATCATTCTACGAAGTGCCATATGACCGCGTTGATGGTCAAGACACAGTCAAACAGGTCTACAACTTTTACACAGTGGGTGATGTATACAATGATGCTTTCATACTTGCGAGGAATCAGGGCTACGATGTTTTCAATACCCTTGATATTGGTCAAAAAGGAGAAGATCTTGAGAAATTAAAGTTCATCAAGGGTACGGGTCATGTCTACTATTATCTATTCAATTGGCTTCCATCTTCACCATTTGGTCATGAAGATATACAACTTAAGTTACCTTAAAAGAATGAATAGTTAAGAAAACATGGAAGAGATCCGTCGAAATCATAATGACGCCAAGAGGGAACTCATACAGAGTGTAACTCGGGAGGGCAATCAAATCTTGGATGTGGGTTGTGGCTTTGGTGGTGATCTTCAAAAATGGTACAGGTGTGGAGCAAATATGAGTATGTGTGATCCGGAGCCATCAGCACTTGTGGAAGCCAGGTCTCGTGCAAAAAATATGCACATGAGGGTAAACTTCTATGAAGGTGACATACACAATTGTCCAAATAGAAAGTTTGACATAGTGTGCTACAACTTTTCACTTCACTACATTTTTGAAAGTCATGGAAAGTTTTTTAGTTCAATCCGAGAAATCAAAAAAAGAATGAAACCGGGTGGAAAGCTCATAGGTATCATACCAGATTCGGAGAAGATCATATTTAGAACACCCCTCAAGGACCAGATGGGTAACTTCTTCCTCATGAAGGAGCATGGTAATGGTGGTTATGGTGAAAAGTTATTTGTAAACTTGGTGGATACCCCTTTCTATGCCGATGGACCGAAATCGGAGCCAATAGCTTATCGAGACCTCCTCGTAACACACTTAGAAGAGATGGGTTTCAAATTAGAACTGTGGGAAGGACTTACAGGAAATCCAATCTCAGAACTGTATAGCAAATTTATCTTTGTATATAAGAGATGATCGCATTCATTGTACTTCTGTTCATCAACCTATGGATACTTTCCCAAACCAAAGAACCCCAGGTGCTCACTGATGTCAAAGAGAAATACAGAGTCCTTCGCGAACACATTGCTTCCACGGATCACCCCAAGTATCAAATGCTTGTGCGTTGTGTACCACTGACTGCATTCCACTCCATGAGTGAATCTGTTGGGTACAATACAAACAAGGGACAAGAGATTGCTTTGTGTCTTGATGGGACCCCAAACGAAATCTTCCACGTCCTCATCCATGAGTTGGCACACTGCACAGTTGATGAATACTCACACTCGGAACAATTCTGGGAAAATTACCTCGAACTTCGCGACATGTGTGTAGATTTGGGTATTTATGAGAAGATCCCCGAAAGAACCAAGTTTTGTGGTCAACACATTCAGGATAAATAATATTCTTCCATCATATTAAATGAAAACACCATTGAGTATCTTACTTATGGTCATTGTATATTGGCTTGCCATATACGGGATAAGTATTGTTCCACACTTCTCAGAAAACTATAACCTTAATCTCGTGTGGCTCACTGTCATAGTTCCAAATGTACTTCGTTACATAATAGGTAATGTGCCAAGACTCGCAGTTGATCGTATCTTCTTTCTTACAACGAGCATTATTGCCCTAGTTATTACATTTGCGGTGAATGCTATATGGGGTGAAAGTAGAGAGGCTGTGGAAAAATACGGAAGTGACAGAAGCAAGACGCTTAAATTGAGTGCCTTGCTCATGACGGCATTTGCGACAGGAGCTTTGATTACATACTACACAGGTATTGATAATTCAATCTATTCTAATATGGGTTGGGAATCAAATAATGTGTTTACGCCTTCACAAAGTAATCTTTAGAAATGTAAAACACAATAGCAGCAACCAAACCGGTTGAAGCCAAGCCAACCATGCTTCGGCTCCCTTGTTCGTTAAGGAACTTTGGAATGGAAGTGACAAGCTTGTCTTGAACTGGCTTAGACACCGCAAGAGCCGCCGCGGCACCAGCGACGAGAGCAATCATTTGATCATCAGTGAGATTGAATGGGTTCTTGCTTTCTGGAGCCTTTTGTTCTTGTTGTGGCATAGCATAACTACCCTGAGGTTGTGGGGCAGTCATTTGTGGCATCATGCCTTGCATTCTGGGCTCATCCGTCATCATTGGTGGTTCCATCATGATATCATTAATTGGAGTAGAGTCCATAGTCTGTTTATTTTCACTCACATTTTTTTCAGGTTGAGAATTATTCACAAAACTTGTTGTTGGGTTATCATTCAATGGAACCATTCCATCACCGTTGTCAGCAAGATTTAATGTATTGATATCCGTAGACATTTAGTATAGTCTTATGTTTTTGAGAAACCTAAGTGACGCACCACTGGTTAATTATTTATGTCACATCTAAGAGAAATTCACTTGGGATCTTCAATTGCTAGTGGAGTATGTCAAAAGTCTGAAAAGACACTTAATTGTATCCTGGAAGAAATAAAAAAGTTTTGTATTGAATTGATTGGAGATGTTGGAACTTTCCATTGGCAAAAAAGTATCAAAGTGACAGATGTTATTGAAGGGTACACAAACGATAAATGTTTTATGAGTCCCGATGGTGGTTTATTTTTTGTGATAATTGATTCAAAAAAATATTGTTTCATGATTGTTGAAGATAAGTATCAAGGTACGAATGACTTGAGACTTTCAAAAGGTCTTGCCAAACAGGGTTTGGGGAATGCAATTGAGAGAGTATTTAAGAATCTTAATGCATCCTGGCATCTTTTCAAAGATTTACCTATTTCACCGTACATTGTATTTGTTGCTGGATGTGACTTTCATAGTAGTGAAAGTATCATTCATAGAATCGGACCACTCTCAAACTTTGGTAAATCTCCAATTGTATGGGAGATGGATGGTGAAAATGTATTTGATGTTTCTGAAATGACTTCTAAAATTGACATTAAAAAGGATGTTGATAGAGAGTTTGCAACTTTTTGTGTCAAGACTCATAAATATGACAAGTTTCCACATGAAAGTTCTATGTGGAAAGACAGTGAACGTCTGGAAGTCATGAAGCACGTCGCATCGGAATCACTTAAGGAAATCATACATTACCATTATAGATATGAAAGAGTATGTACATCAACCGATGATAACATACATAGGAAATAAACGAAAACTTATTGATAAAATTGAAGAAGTTGTAAATAGACTTAACCCTCAAACATGCGTCGACGTTTTTTCAGGATCTGGTGTTGTTTCGAGAATGCTTTTGGGTCACTCCAAAAAGTTGTATGTAAATGATTTGGAGAAATACTGTGAAATATTATCTACATGTTTTCTCAAATCCCCATCATGGAATGATCAAGCTGAAATAGCTCAGCATATTAATGCCATGAATGATGCACCTGATAAAGTTGGACTCATAAGTGAATTGTATTCACCAAGTGATACATGTGATCGATGGTTTTATACACCCGAAAATGCTAAGCGTATTGACGGAATGATAGATTATATTGAGAAATGTGTCCCTGAACACTTTAGACCCTATTGTCTTGGGCCACTCCTTGTGAAGGCGAGTATTCACACAAACACATCGGGTGTATTTAAGGGCTTCCATAAAGGGGGGTGGGGTGGCAAGGGAGGACACGCCCTTGATCGAATCACAAAGAAGATTGAAGTTGAATGCCCCGTGTGGTTAGAACCTTCACGGGAAGTTGAAGTCCGACGTCAAGACGCATGTGACTTTCTGAGGGAGCTCCCACAAGTGGATCTCATCTATCTCGATCCACCCTATAATCAACACCCGTACGGTTCAAATTATTTCATGCTCAACCTCATATGTACCAATGAGAGACCTCATACACTTTCAAAAGTATCAGGTATCCCTGGGGACTGGAACAAGAGTCAGTACAATAGTAGAGGTAAAATTAGAGAAGCTATGGAACTTACCTTGAAGTTGTCTACCGAGAAAGCGAAACATACCTTGGTGTCATATAATAATGAGGGTTTCATTAAACCAGAAGAATGGGAAGAAATCCTGAGACCCTACACCTACGAAAAAATTGAAATTGACTACAATACCTACAGAGGAAGTCGCAACCTAAAGAATAGACCAAAGAAAGTCACAGAGTTTCTATTTGTTATCTCGTCTTCGTGATTTTTAGATTGGTCTTTTTGGTTGCCTTTTTGGCATCTTCCTCCTTCTGATCCAAGTACTTGGGGTTGTACATCTTCTTGTGGAGTTGCCATAGATTGGGGCTTCCCACTCTAAATCCTTTTCTGACCGTAGCCTTGTACCAGAAGACACAATCAGTAATCTTGTTAGACTTTACGGTATTGTCGAGGACAAGGCACTCATAGTTTTCTGTACAAGCGTCCATCACCTTGTTGAACATATCAAATGTTGGGAATATTCCAAAGAATGACTTATAGAGTTTTTCTCTGTTCTGTATGATATTCTCCCTGAGTATAAAAACATAGTCTACATTTGCCCTAAGTGCGGGTGGAAGATCCATCACGTACTGCATTGTCAACATGAAAAAGATGTTATAGTGACGACCATTCATGAAGCATTGACGAATACATGTATCCTTTAAAAACTTTGAGTCGTACATGCAATCGTCAAGGAGCATGAAGGCACCATTATGAGGATTCTTACCTTTCGTACCTACCAACTTTCTCTGCCTGGATATCACCCTCTCAATGGCATCTCTATCATACTCACCATAAACAAAGAGGTCTGGAATAAACTCACCATAGAAGTGATTCCCTTCCTCTGTACCTGATAGGACAATCCCCGCTGGTATATGTTTCTTATGATACATGATATCCTTGACTAGGGTTGACTTTCCTGTGTTACGCTTTCCGATAAACACACACACCCGATCGTCCGTCATCGTCTCGGGTTTGAATTTCCTCAATTGAAGATTCATTCTACAGTAGTGTCCCGTTTTATTTAACAAAATTTTACTCACATAATGT
>Ga0209136_1002371_pt1 | contig 11484 bp, 9 predicted proteins | sample SaaInl0LU_22_DNA_FD_184640 | JGI IMG/M metagenome (GOLD analysis project Ga0209136, IMG submission 184640) | Marine microbial communities from expanding oxygen minimum zones in the Saanich Inlet - ESP_90LU_22_DNA (SPAdes) (version 2) | ecosystem: Environmental > Aquatic > Marine > Intertidal zone... | reverse complement strand
TAAATCAATAAGAATAAATACAACCAATACTATAATTGCATACTGTTTTTTTAACTTATCTTTTAATGTCAACCATAAAATACCTGCTGTTAGAATTACAAAACCTATAGATCTTAGAGAATCCATCAGCAACATTGATTTTCTATCTGCAATAACTGCATCTAATAAACCTGGCAGATCATTATAACTTGCATCTCTTAAACCTTCGAAAGTTGCAAAGCTCTGAGCTAATAAATACCCAAACACAATTAATCCTGAAAAGGTGAAAAATGCATTTCTTAATGCTTTTTTTTTCTTCTTATTAGAAACTTCTGAGGATAAAAATTCCTTTAAAGCTAATACGCCTAATATTGGAACACAAAGTTCTGCCATAATTTGTATGGATGAAACTGCTCTAAACTTATTATATAAAGGAACGTAATCGATAAAAATATTTGTTAAAACCTCAAAATTTCTTCCCCAACTTAATAAAATAGAAAACACTGTAGCTGCAACTAACCATTGTTTTAATTTTCCTTTTACTAAAAAAACACCAAGAAAAAACAAGAAAAATATGACAGCTCCTATATATGCAGGGGCTTCAATAATTGGCTGATCTCCCCAGTAGGTTAGTACTTGTTTAGAGTAATCATTGGCTACTTTTTTTCCAGCTGTTTTAGCTATTAGTTGATAAAACTCAGAATCATCATCTAATTCTTCAACGGTTCCTCCCCCCATAAATCTGGGAACAAAAAGATTAAATGTTTCTAACTTAGCGTAACTATATTGGGTAATGTAGCTTTTATCTAGGCCCTGCGTTTCTTGTTTTTTAGAACCGTCTACATTAATCGTTAATTCAGATTTTCCTCTAGTACTGAAATCTGTATATTCTTTCATAGCCATTAATCTTGGTGCATTTGCTCCAATTCCTAAAATAACAGCAGCTACAATTACTATAGTCTGTTTAATAAAACGAGATAATTTACCTTCTTTTATGGCATGAACCAATTCTACAATTCCCAGGATTAACAAACAGAAACCTAAGTAATATGTCATTTGTATATGGTTTGCATAAATTTCTAATGCCATAGCTAAACCAGTAACCATAAAACCAAGGACAAACCTACTTCGAAAAACAAGTAAAACACCACTAAGAACTAATGGCATGTATGCAATTGCGTGTGCTTTAGAATTGTGACCTGGAATAAAAATAATGATTAAATAAGTAGAAAAACCAAAGGTCAAAGCTCCTAAAATAGCTAGCCTCCATTTAACCTTTAAGGTGAGCATTAAAAGAAAAAAACTTAAAAAATACAAGAAAGTATAATCTGCAGGTCTTGGTAAAAAACGGAAAGCTTTATCTATTGTTCTTACAAAATCGTATGGATAATAGGCACTTATTTGATAGGCTGGCATTCCACTAAAAGAAGCACCTGTCCAATAAGGTTCTGCATCATTCTTAGCTCTATAATCCTTAATTTCTTTAGCCATGCCAGTAAACTGAGTAATATCTGACTGAGCTAATTTTTGTCCCTTTAAAACAGGATGGAAATAAAGTAAAGATGCAATAACAAAAAGAATTAGTGCAACTGTATAAGGTAAAATGTTTTTTAGTTTCAAACTTAAAATTTAAAATGGTGATAATTCTTTAAAAAAAATTAATCAATCTCCTCAAAATCGACGTATTCGCCAACGTTATTCTTACTCTGAGTCTCTTTTCTTGGTGCTTTATCTATAATTGTTTCTCCTTCTTTAACAACACTTTTAGCTTGTTGTTTACCAAATTGCTCTGCTGCTTTTTGCTGCATAGTGCTTGCTACTTTATTCAATAAAAAAGGAGCAAAAAGTTTTGCTACAAATTTAAATGCATAGTAAAATAAAACTATAAAGAAGATCGTTTTTAACAAACCCATTTAAAATACATATTTAATTATTATCAAAAGTAACAATTTGGCAACAATTGATACGTTAACAAAGTACAAAATTTAAGATTTACAAAAAAGTATGCAATCCTTTTTAAAACACCATTTTTATGCTATGTTTGTTTACATATTCATTTAAAACAAGTAAGTAAATGATTAAAAATTGTATTAAGGAATTACTTTTTGCAGTTATTGTGTTATGTTTTTTTTCAATCTACGGACAATATACTAATGTAATAAACTCTAATAAGCCAGGGTTTTCAGAAAGTCCTTATAGTGTTGGCAGAGGTGTTTATCAATTTGAAAATAATTTATTTTTTAATGACGCTCCAATAAATTCAAGTGAGAATAATTTAACATCATATGGATTAGATTTTTTATTTAGAACCAGTTTTTTTTCTGAAAAATTAGAAATAAATACACAAATCCAATATCAAAGAGATGAGATTCCCTTTTCTAGTGAATTTACATCAGGATTGAGAAAATTTACAATTGGTGCAAAATACTTACTTTTTCAGCAAGAATATGAAGATAAAAGCAAAGAGGTAAGAAGTTGGAAAAGAAGAAATGCATTCGATAAAAAAAGGCTGATACCCTCTGTAGCTATTTATGCAGGTTTAAATACTGATTTAGTAAATGAACGCTACAGAATTAGGAATTTATCTCCAAAAATTGGTTTTTTACTACAAAATAATTTAAGCAACCAGTTTAACATTATTACTAATATTTTTTATGATAAAATAGGCACTGATTTTTCTGAAATTTCTTACGTAATTACTGGTACAATAAACATTAGCAATAGATGGTCTACTTTTTTTGAACATCAAAATACATACTTAAACAATAAGTCAGTTTCAAATTTAGGTAGTGGGTTTGCTTACTTATTAAATAAAAATCTTCAGATTAATACTTCTGGCAGGTATTTATTTGGAAATAATAATGAAGGTTTTTTTGCTGGCGTTGGTATTTCTTACAGAATAGATAAGCACAATAATCAATTTAAAGAGTTAGATTCAGATGGGAAGATTTTAAGAAATACTCCAATTTCTAGATACAACAAAGAACAAAATCGCTTTTTCAATAGGCTTTTTCGTATTTTTACAAAGGATAAAAACAAGCGAAAAAAAAGAAAACGAAAACGAAATAAATAAAATCCTTTTAAATTTTATGATTACGATAAGAGAAGTCAAAACTAAAAGTGAAATGAAACAATTTGTTTTATTTCCTTTTTCTATTTATAAGGATAACGATTATTGGGTACCTCCTATTATAAAAGATGAAATCGCAAATTTTGATGCTAATGAAAACCCTGTTTTTAAAAATGCAGATGGTCGATTCTTTTTGGCTTATAGAAACAACAAAATAGTTGGTAGAGTAATTGCCATTATAAATTGGTATGAGGTAAACAGTCAAAACATAAAAAAAATGCGTTTTGGTTGGTTTGATGTTATAGATGATTTAGAAGTTACCAAAGCACTTTTAAACAAAGTAAACGAAATAGGTAAAAAGAATAATTTAGCATATATAGAAGGACCTGTAGGCTTTAATAATTTAGATAAAACAGGAGTTTTAATAGATGGTTTTAATCATATAGGCACCATGATTACTTGGTATAATCATCCTTATTACAAAGATCATTTAGAGCAACTTGGGTTTGTAAAAGAAAAAGAATACTTAGAAAATAAGTTTAAATTTAAAAATGTCGATGCTACTTATTATAACAGAATCAGCAACATTATTAAACGCAGATTTAAGCTAAAAGCAATAGATTTTACAAAAACCAAAGATATTTTACCTTATGTAGATGAAATGTTTGATGTCTTTAGTGCATCCTATTCTAAGCTGTCTACTTTTGTACCTATTTCTGATGCTCAAATAGCCTATTTTAAAAAGAAATACATTTCTTTCATTAACCCTGAATATATCAAATTTGTGATAGATGAAAATAATAAACTAGTTGCTTTTGCAATTGTTATGCCTTCATTTTCTAGAGCTTTGCAGAAATCTAAAGGTAGGTTGTTCCCTTTTGGGATTTTAAGATTGTTACATGCTAGAAAATATTCTAAAGATGTAACTTTCTACTTAATTGGTGTTCATCCAGAATATCAAAATAAAGGAATACATGCTATTATTTTTGATCAATACACTAAAACATTTACCAACTTAGGTATTGAAAATTGCATTAGAACTCCTGAATTAGAAGACAATGAAGCTATTAAAAAAATATGGGAAAACTTTAATCCAGAAACTCATAAAAGAAGAAGAACTTACAGAAAAGAGATTCAGTAGCTAAATATTTTATGAATAGATTTTACCAACTTTATAATTAATCTAAAATGCAACTTTTTTATAATTCAGAAATTAACGATACCACAAAACAAATTATTTTTGATAAGATTGAAAGTAGACATATTGTAAAAGTTCTAAGAAAGAAAGAAGGTGATATTCTAAAAATAACCAATGGAAAAGATTTTTTATTTGATGCAAAAATTACAATTGCTAGCGATAAAAAATGCATCGTAGAAATTATTTCTGCAACTCAAAAACCAAAACCTTGGCCTTATTATTTGCATATTGCAATTGCACCTACCAAAAATAATGACAGAACAGAATGGTTTTTAGAAAAAGCAACTGAGATTGGCATCGATGAAATTACACCACTAATTTGCAGTAAATCAGAAAGAAGAGTTGTTAAAACAGAGCGATTTGAAAAAATCATTCAGTCTGCAATGAAACAATCTTTAAAATTCACATTACCTAAATTAAACAACCCTATTAAGTTTAATGAATTTATACAACAAAATCTAGAAGGTTTAAAATGTATTGCTCATTGTGAAGAGCATGAAAAGAACCTTTTAAAGAATATTATTAAAACTGACAAAAAGATCACAATACTTATAGGTCCTGAAGGCGATTTCTCTTTAGATGAAATTAAAAAAGCCCTAGAAAAAAACTATACTCCAATATCTTTAGGAGAAAGTAGATTAAGAACAGAAACTGCTGCTTTAGTTGCTGTAAATACAGTTTCTTTAGTGCTGGAGTAAAATCATTTTTGCTATCTTGCTTTTCTATTCAATATAAAATATGAAGCAACTCTTATTTTTAATAACCTTAACACTTTCAGTAAGTTCATACTGTCAAGATGTTGCTGTTTTAAAATACAAAGGTGGTGGAGATTGGTATGCAAATCCAACAGCTATTGCAAATTTGGTAGCATTTACCAATCAAAATATAAAAACAAATATTTCTAAAAATCCACAAACAGTAGCTGTTAGTAGCGATGATATTTACAATTTTCCAATCCTTTTTTTAACAGGTCATGGAAATGTATACTTTTCAGTGGAAGAGTCCTCTAACTTAAGAAACTACTTAATTTCTGGCGGATTTTTACACATATCCGACAATTATGGTTTAGATAAATTTATAAGAAGAGAATTAAAAAAGGTTTTTCCGAGTTTAGAGTTTAAAGAAATACCAAGCAATCACCCTATTTATAATCAAACATTTAAATTTCCAAACGGAATTCCTAAAATTCATGAGCATGATAAAAAATCTGCACAAGGTTTTGGGTTGTTTTATAAAGGAAGGTTAATTGTTTTCTATGATTATGAAACAGACTTAAGTGATGGTTGGGAAGATGGTATAATACATAACAATCCAAGAGAAGTTAGAGAAAAAGCCTTAAGAATGGGTTCAAATATTATAGAATATGCTTTTACAAACTAGTGCCAATATTAATATTGATGATATTAAAATAAACTTCGACTCCAGTGGTTTATGGGTTTTAAACATTGCTATTACAATTATAATGTTTGGAGTTGCTTTAGCAATTACTGTAGATGATTTTAAACGATTGTTTAAAAACCCAAAGATTGTTTTTGTTGGGGTATTATCGCAATTTATTTTATTGCCATTATTTACTTTTTTAGGCATTTTATTGATAAAACCTCATCCAAGTTTTGCATTAGGAATGATGATGATTGCAGCTTGTCCTGGTGGGAACGTGTCTAACTTTTTTAGTAAAATGGCCAAAGGTAATGCAGCTTTATCTGTAAGTTTAACCGCTTTTGCAACATTAATCTGCATTTTTATGACTCCCTTTAATTTGCAATTTTGGGGCAGTTTATATGAACCAACCAATGAAATTTTAAAAACAGTGGAACTTAATTGGGTAGATTTATTAAAGTTAGTTTCTTTAATTTTAGGAATACCTTTAGTTTGTGGAATGCTCATTAAACATTACCATTCAGAAATGGCTGGTAAAATAGAAAAAATTCTAAAACCTTTATCAATGCTGGTTTTTATAGCTTTAATATTTATTGCATTTTCACAAAATTTAGATGTTTTTGTAAATCATATACACCTTGTATTAGCTTTGGTTGTTTTTCATAATATTTTTGCATTTATTTTGGGGTATTGTACAGCAAAGACCTTCAAATTGAGTAAACGAGATTGTAAAACAATATCTATGGAAACTGGAATTCAGAATGGCGGGCTTGGTTTGTTATTAATTTTTGGCTTTTTTGATGGCTTAGGAGGAATGGCTTTATTAGCTGCTTTTTGGGGGATTTGGGACGTTTTTTCTGGAATGCTATTGGCTACTTTTTGGGGGAGAGATAAAAAGGTATCACTTAATAAATCTTAAGTAAAATAAATATCTGCTACTTAACCTATTTAACTTGGTAAATTTACCGGAAATATTTCTCAGCAAAACACATAAAATCGTTATAAATATGATCTTGGTCATCCTTTAAATTTTACATATGATTTTAAAGAAAATTTGGTATAATTCTGTAAAACTATTCTTAAAAATTAGTCTGAATTTCTATGCCAAAGAAATTAAAGTTTTTGGGAAAGAAAATGTACCTAAAAAAGGGGCAATTCTGTTTGCGGTAAACCATCCAAATGCTTTATTAGATCCGCTTTTTGTTACCACTTTCAATCCTAGAGAAAATCATTTTTTAGTTAGGGCAGATGTTTTTAAAAAACCATTGATTAAAAAAGCATTAGCTTCTTTAAACCTAATGCCTATTTACAGAATTAGGGATGGTAGAAAGCAATTATCCAATAATGAAGAAATTTTTAATAAGTGCTTTAATATATTAGCTAGAAAAGAAACGTTAATTATTTTTCCACAGGGAGGACATTCTAGAGATAGAAACATAAAACCCTTAAGTAAAGGATTTACTAGAATTGTATTTGGTGCTTTAGAACAAAATAATAATTTAAAAATCACTGTAATACCTGTTGGAGTTACCTACCAAAACTCATCTACTTACCCAAGCAAAGTTTGCGTTCAATTTGGAGTACCAATTGACTCTAGAGCTGTTTATACAAATAACGAAAAAGCTAAAGCAATACATATTTTAAAAGAGCAGGTCACTAATCAATTAAAACAATTAACGGTTCATATTCCTGATGATGAAAATTACCATGAAACCTTAAAAAGACTAAATGCTGCTAATGTAGATTTTACAGAAATTAATACGATTAATGAAATGATTCGCAATCAAAAATTTCCTGAATCAAAGCAGAAAAAAACTAATTATTTAAAACCAATATTCTACCTGATTTTAATCAATAGTATTTTACCTTATTTTATCTGGAAAAAATTCTCAAAAAATATTAGCGAAATTGAATTTATAGACACAATGCAATATGTTGTAAACGTAGTCACCTTCCCTTTATTCTATATATTACAAAGCATTCTATTATCCTTTTTATTTGGATGGAAATTTGCTATTTATTACTTAATACTATCTGTTTTTACAGTGTATGTTTATACAAAATTAGCACCAGTAAATACTGAAAGTAATATCAATTAAAATAATATACCAAACCAAATTAGTGTTGTTAGTAAAAAAGCTAAACTTTTGAATAATTTAAAACTGAAATACATTCAGCACAAAAAAGATAGGAGTAAGACCAGAATAAAGTTACTAATTTAGAATAGCATCTTGTATTACTTGCTGAATCTTAGTTCGCATATCGGTTTCTATGAGTCCTGTATTCTTCATATCAGGATATACTCTGTTTGATAAAAAAACATAAATAATGCCACTTTTAGGATCTGCCCAAGTATAGGTGCCAGTAAAACCAGAATGACCAAAACTTTCATCAGAAACACAACCACAAGTTGCTTTAATAGTTTTATCTAATTGAGGTTTATCAAAGCCTAAGCCTCTTCTTACTCCTAAGTTTTCAAAATAGCGCGTATTAAACTTCAAAATGGTCTCTGATTTCAAATACCTTCTACCTCCATAATAGCCTTTTTGCAAATACATTTGCATGATTTTTGCAACATCATTTGCATTCGAAAATAAACCTGCATGACCTGCAACACCTCCTAACATAGCTGCTCCCATATCATGAACAGATCCGTGTACTAATTGATTTCTAAAATAATCATCGTTTTCTGTAGGAACAATAGATTGTTTTTTAAATTTACGTAATGGCAAATATGCAGTTCTATTTAAACCCAAAGAAGCATAAAACGTTTCATTAAGCATTTTGTCTAAAGATTTGTTGTATTTTTTTTCTAGAGCTTCTTTAAACAAATAATACCCCAAATCACTGTATTTATAACCTTCTTCCTCTCTTTGCTCTGCTTTATTTACATACTTGTAAATACTGTCTTTGTATGTATTAAGTAAATAAAGATTTTCTGCAACTTTTACTCCATATTTTTTAGTTTTTTTAGCGCTATAAAATTCTTTTAAATTAACTCCTGTAATACTATCTTGTGTATCCTTATAAAAAGGAATCCAAGGTTTTAAACGTGCAACGTGAGATAAAATTTCTTTTACAGTAAGCTCTGCTTTGTTAGATTTTTTAAAACTGGGCAAAATAGTTTGCAAAGTGGCATTTATTGGTATTTTTTGATCTTCGTCAGCCTTCATTAATAATGGTAACGAAGCTAAAATCTTAGTTAAAGAAGCCAAATCATATAAATCTGAATTTTTTACTTTTAATTCTTTTGTATCCGTATGATATCCATAACTTTTTTGAAAAAAAACTTTGCCATATCTAGCCGCTAGAACTTGAAAACCTGGAGCCATTTTATCTTCTAAGATTATATTAGCTAAACTATCTATAGCTTTTAATTTTAGAGACGACATATTTACAGCTGCTGGAATTGTGTACTGCAATCTGCTTAAATTATTTGTAGATAAGCCAAAACCCTCTTTGAAATCTTCTTTAATAGAAACTGGTAATTTACCACTAGCTGTAAAAGCCCCAAAAAGCAATTGTGCAGAAAGTTCTTGCGCTAATTTACTATTTTGATATGAAATTAAAATAGTCGAAATATTGGTGAAACTTTTTAATTGAAGTAAACTATAAGGACTTGTAAATACGTCTAAAATAGTTTCTTTATTTCTCGCTATTTCTTGCAACCAAACCAGTTCTTTGCTTTTAAACTTATAACTTTTCCAAGGATGTGCGTTAGATTTATGAAAGCCTACAATTACTTTAGTATAAGGCTTTAATTTTTTTAATAACTCATTTAAATTAGGTGCAGCAATCTCATCTACTTTCGTGTAATTTTTTAACATAGTTAAAAAATGATTTCCAGAATCGTCTCCTAATTTTACGTAGGCAATTTTTTGCTTTTCTAAATTTAAAAAAGGTACTGTTTGTTGTTTATTTTTTATTAATGTTAATGAGTGCTTAACCAATTCTCTATGCAATAACTCGTCTTCAGCGCTATTCAAATCTTCATGAAGATTAGAAATTGACACAGGAGTGTAGCTATGCAATCCCATCCAATATTTTGCTTTTAAAATCTTACGAACAGACAGGTTCAATCGGTCCTCTGTAAGCGTATTTAAGAGCAAAGCTTGTTTAATAAGTTTTATGGTAGCAGGTACATCTTGCGGAATTAAGAGTAAATCATTACCTGCTTTTATTGCTGCTAAGTCTATTTCGGATGAAGAAGCATAATTTGCTGCACCCTTCATATTTAAACCATCTGTAATAATTAAACCATTAAACCCTAACTCTTGTTGCAATAAATTGGTAACAACATTTTTAGATAATGAGGTAGGTAAGTTTGGAGTAGGCTCTAAACTTGGTATATTTAAATGTGCAGTCATTACACTTCCAATACCTGCATCAAATATTTGCCTGTAAGGATATAGTTCAATAGAATCTAGCCTTGCTTTATCAAATTCTAAAAAAGGGAGTGTATGGTGAGAATCTGAGTCAGTATCTCCATGACCTGGAAAATGTTTTCCATTCGCCATTACCTTATATTTTTGCATTCCTTTAGTAAATGCAATTGCTTTTTGACTCACATTTTCTTTACTTTCCCCAAAAGAGCGATTTCCTATTATTGGGTTAGCTGGATTTACATTAACATCTAAAACAGGTGCGAAATTAATATGAATCCCCAAACGTTTGCAATGTTTACCTAACTGTGCACCAAACGCTTTAATTAGAGAATCGTTTCTAATGGCACCTAAAGTCATGTTCCAAGGAAACTTATAAGTATTTTTTAACCGCATATCTAAACCCCATTCACCATCAAAACCAATCATCAAAGGTAATTTAGAAATAGATTGATATTTGTTATTTAAAGTAGCTTGTTTTTCTGGAGTACCTTGCATAAAAATCAAATTACCTATATGATATTTAGTAATCATCTCTGTAATGAAATCCTCATGATTTTGATCTAAATTAGAATAGGCTTGCATCATAAATAGTTGACCTATTTTTTCGTCAATAGTAATCGAATTTATGATACTATCTACCCAAATTTCTTGAGCTTCATAATCTTTCGTAAGTAAAGGGTCTACTCTTTGCGATTGTGCTTTAAAAGTAAGGCAAATTAAAAATAATAGCACTATTCTTTTTATCATATGCTTTTGTAACTTCAATATTTATATAAAAAAACGATTGTGCCAACTTTCTTTAGCTGGTACTTCCCATTTTTGCTCAAAGTCTTCTTTTGTATTTACCATATTATTAAATACAATTGTTTTTTTTGTAATTTTTTCTTCCTTAACAAACCTATGAAAATCAGACAATTTCACTAGATTAACAATATCATTATCTTTAAAAGTTACATTCATTTTATCCATTAAATCGATATTTAAATCGTTTTGAAGTTGCTGAATAAAATGCACTGAACTATCTATAGAACAGCCTGAAACATTATTAAAACCTTCATCAACAGCCAAAACTAAGAATTGATTGTATTTTATAGTAAATGATCCCTTTAAATCATCTCCATGCCTGGTCCAAGAATTAATAAATTGTTGGGTTTTAGTTGATATAAAATCGACTTCTTTAGGGGTAAATTCTCTATTCGATTGGTAAATCCAAATACGAGCATTATTGGGTATGTTTTTATATTCTGTAAACATATTTTATGTCTTTAGATTTTTAAATGGTTTAGACTATTTAACATTACTAAATATTTAATAATCTAAGAGTCTAAAAATCTCATTTATCTTAAATTAAATTTTTGTTGTAATGCTTTTAATTTTTCGTCATCTGTCACTGTCTCTTTTGGGGTAGACATGCGTTCTTTAATTTGTTTTAATACTTTTTTAGTATAGAGGGGAAAATCTGCATTCTGAAT
>Ga0209136_1002368_pt1 | contig 11492 bp, 9 predicted proteins | sample SaaInl0LU_22_DNA_FD_184640 | JGI IMG/M metagenome (GOLD analysis project Ga0209136, IMG submission 184640) | Marine microbial communities from expanding oxygen minimum zones in the Saanich Inlet - ESP_90LU_22_DNA (SPAdes) (version 2) | ecosystem: Environmental > Aquatic > Marine > Intertidal zone... | reverse complement strand
ATTCGTAGCCGCGCCTCAAAGAAAGCCAAAGGTGAGACACCCAAAAGCACTGTGGGTGCAGATGGAAAACCGTTGACCAAGCGGGGGCGTCGGGACGAGAAAGCAAAGAACCCAACTGGCAAAAGCTAGCAAATAAAAAACGGGCTTAAAAAATGAAGATAGCGTCTCGAGTACCCAAGTGAAACAGGCGCTTAGCGCTTAACTCCGAGCTCTAGACCCTGAACTCAAAGCAGGCTAATTACACCCAAAGCGAGCTAGGCGTAGCCCCCGTGAACGCGCTCGCCACAGCCGCTACCCGCCGCGATGTTTTGCATCGCGATTGCGCCCAACTCATAGCTTTTAAGTCTTTTCGCGGGGTCAAAAATAGACGACACCAACATCAGCTCATCGGCACCTGTTTGCTCGAGGAATGCTTCGAGCTGAGCCTGAACTGTCGCAAGGTCTCCGACCGCTGAGCATTGACCAATGGCTTGAATCATCTGTCGCTCAGGGATTGGAAGACTGGCTTCGAAATCGCCAATGGGTGCGGGCATCGGACCGGGCGTACCGCGTCTAAGATTCACAAATGATTGCAGGGAGGAAGAGCGCAGAAAATGCGCTTCCTCATCGGAGTCGGCAGCACACAAATTCATACCTAACATGACATAGGGCGTTTTCAATGTCTCAGAAGGCTGAAAATGCTCTCGATACGCTTGAATCGCGGACATTAAATACGTGGGTGCAAAATGAGAGGCGAAGGCAAAAGGCAGACCTAGCATGGCCGCAAGTTGCGCTCCATACATGCTTGAACCCAAAATCCAAATGGGCACCTCGGTTCCCGCGCCAGGGGTCGCACATACGCGCTGACCCGGTTGTTTGTGCCCAAGATAGCGCTGCAGCTCGAGTACATCTTGCGGAAAATCCTCGACGTCTACCGACATGTTTTTACGCAGTGCTTGCATCGTCAGCCCGTCAGTTCCCGGAGCACGACCAATACCAAGATCGATTCGATCGGGATGAAGCGTAGCAAGGGTGCCAAACTGCTCTGCAATAATCAGTGGCGCGTGGTTCGGCAGCATAATACCGCCCGACCCAACGCGAATCGTTTTAGTCGCTGCTGCAAGGTGGGCAATCACTACCGCTGTCGCCGAACTCGCGATCCCTGGCATATTATGATGCTCAGCAACCCAATACCGGTTGTAACCCCAACCCTCGGCAGCCATCGCGAGTTGCCGGCTGCGCTCGAGTGCGCATGCAGCATCACTGCCTGCGGTAATAGGAACAAGATCAAGAATACTGTAGTGCGCCATAGGTCAATGACTTCAATTCGTTAGTGCACAGAGTATGCCAGATAATCATTAGCGCACTGCACCAAAGCGCAGCTTACTGCAGCCGTCCGTATCGGTCTCTCGGGACACGAGCAACGTTAAGTAATGTCGGCCAAGGCCTGCTCGTCTTCATTCATTTCTGCAGGGATAGACTCAAACAGCGGCGTCGAAAGATAACGCTCACCTGTATCCGGTAGCATCACCAACATTGTGGAGCCCTTTGGCGCTGTTGCCGCCACCTCCATGGCGGTGGCGAGCGTAGAACCACCAGACACACCGGTAAGAATGCCTTCTTCTGCCGCCAACCGAGCGGCCCACTTCATACCTATCGCGCCGTCAACGGGCAACACCTGATCAAAACACTGATTGTCGATACCTTCCTGTAAAACCCCTGGGATAAAGTCCGGCGTCCAGCCTTGAATAACGTGAGGCTCCCACGCAGGATGACTGCTCGCAGGGGAGCCATCAGCGTTGCGCTCCTGGGACTCGCCCGAACCCACCAGGCGTGCATTGTGAGGTTCCGAAAGAATGATTTTGCAGTCGGGTAATGCCTTTCGCAGCACTCGTGCCACGCCGGTAACAGTACCGCCAGTACCGTAGCCTGTTACCCAATAATCAAGACGGGTGTCGGCGAAGTCCGCAACAATTTCTCGACCCGTTGTACTTTCGTGAATATCTGCGTTGTCTCTCGACTCAAACTGTCGAGCGAAAAACCAGCCGTATTTTTCAGCAAGGGCAGCGGCTTTGCGGTACATCCCAATGCCCTTCTCTTCTTTTGGCGTGAGTACAACTTTCGCGCCCAAGAAACGCATCAGGCGTCGCCGCTCGATCGAGAAACTCTCAGCCATAGTAATGACGAGCGGGTAGCCTTTAGCAGCGCACACCATAGCGAGACCAATACCGGTGTTCCCCGACGTTGCTTCAACAACCGTCTGTCCGGGCTTTAATCGCCCCTCTCTTTCAGCCGCTTCGATCATATTGAGGGCGAGACGATCTTTAACCGAACTCAACGGGTTAAAGGACTCTACCTTCACATAGACTGCGACATGTTCGGGCGCAATATGATTCAAGCGCACACACGGCGTGTCACCGACCGTCTCCGTAATAGCGTTGTATAAGCGGCCTCGGCCGTTGGTAGTGTAGCGCTCAGTCATTGGTCATTACTCCCGTGAGTGGTAGAGCAGTCTAACAAACACTCGCCCGACTGCTCACCTCAGTTTATTGAGCGCCGAAATCCGCGGGATAACAATAGTTTGCTTAAAAAAAAGCCCGCGGCTGCGGGCTTTCAGGCAAATCGAGATACGCTGATATTCAGTGATGGTGACCGTCAGGGCCGTGCACATGGCCGTGATCGAGTTCCTCTTCAGACGCCTCACGAACGTCTTTAATAGTGACCTCAAAATGCAGCGTTTCCCCTGCTAGCGCGTGATTGGCATCGATAGTCACCGTTTCATCATCGACGTCTTTCACCGTGACGATCTGGACGCCTTGACCCATTTGCGTCTGAAACTGCATGCCTACTTCAACTTTGTCGACACCTTGAAACATTGCACGCGGCACTGCCTCAACAAGTGTCGCATCGTATTCGCCATAGGCTTCGGCAGGCGCAATGCTCGCCGTCAACTGATCGCCGCAAGCCTTATCGAGGAGCGCGCTCTCCAAACCTTCTATCAAATTACCGTGACCGTGCAGATAAGCCAGGGGCGCGTCAGGGCTGGACTGATCCAGAATATCGCCGTCGTCGTTACGCAGGGTGTAATCAATACTTACTACTTTATCCGATTCAACTTTCATGTCGTACTCACGTTCTCTCATTGGGAAGGGCACCACCCTACGCACTTTCGCTTTAGAGTTCCACGCCAGCGGGTGCGTTTTTCAGTGCATGCGCTCACATTACGCCGCGTTGAGATTAGCCTCGATAGCATCGAGAAAGCCGGCCATATCAACCACGGTTTCCGACGCTGGGTCGAGTGTCTTGCCTTTTAAGTCACCGGTTATGGTTCCCTGTGCCACAGTTTCAATAAGCGCGGCCTTGAGATTTTTAGCGTAGTTCGCGAGCGCCGCATTACCCTCTCGATCAGCGAGTGTTTCTAATGCATTGGCCACCGCAAAGATCAGCGCTGATGAATTGAAATTGGCTTCTTTACCATCGGTCTCCAAGTAACGAAGATAAAGATCGTGAGCGGTGCCATGGGGTGCCTCGAACAGCAGCGTTCCATCTTTGCTCTTAATAATCGAGCTTGCGGTAGCAAGACTACCTCCAAGCGCGGCTGAGATATCAGAGAAAATATCGCCGTCGAGATTTTGCGCGGGGTAGAGACCCCAACGAGGCGGGTCACAGATCATCTTGCTCAGCTGTCGTGAGGGTCGCATGATCATGAACGATGGCGGAGGCGTGTCGAGTGCAGCAAGCTCTTGCCGAAGCTCTAAAATAATTGAGCTATAAACTTCGTCGTACTGTACAAACTCGCGCTTCAACCCAAAATAAACTTCTTTTTTATTGGCAGCGGCATCCTTGAAGACCTGCTTCACCCAGTCTTTGATCGCCTCGCGATCGTTCGACATAAACAAGATGGGATCACTCGCCGAGACGAAGCGCGCGTGCTTCTCTTGTCCGTCGACCAACACCTTAATGATGCCGTCTTCAGGCGCAGGGGTGTTGTAACTCCCGTATTGGTCACCACCGCCGGCACTCATACGCGAAATAGAGACATGTGCTTTGCGCTCAGGCAAACCGTAGCGCTTTAGCTGCTGCACCAGCTTATAAAGCTTCATGCCACTGACATTGTCGGGGACACCCCACAGAGCGCGCTCGGGCGGATTTGAGACTATGCGAGCTGCCTGGGCGTCAATCAGCTCGTAGTGATACGCAAGACCTGCTGCCTCAACCTTTGCTTTGTAGTCTCGCTCATAAATAGCTTCGATCGCCGCACGCATAACGCCGTCGTAGCCAGGAACAACCGTATCTTTTAAACCAAGATAGATGTCGCGCTGCTCATCGAGTGCGCGCTGAAAGAATCGGTGGGCCCACGCTTCAACTTCTTCGATACTGTTAGTCGCCAGCATCCAGGGGTCACCCTTAAGGAGCGTTCGACGATGCAATTCAACAGGCTCTCCATTGCTTCCCACGAAGACTACTTTTGCAACCCCCGTGGCGTTGGAGAGCTCGCTATAACTGAAATCGAGACCACCGCTGTCCATGGTATCGACTTCAATATCGCGATCGACCCAATCGGGGCGCACGCTCGTTAAGTTACGAAACTCTATGTCCTCTCGAGTAATGTTCCCGCCAATGCCTTTTCGAATCGCTCCATTAGGAGATTTTGTTGCGAGCTTATCGAGCGCTTCCTCTTTGATATCAGGGTTTTTGGCGAGCAGCGCATCGAGCTGACTCCGGTTTACGGTCATACCCGCGTTTTTGATCCCAACCCCGTGTGTTTTGAGTGCTTCAATCGCCTCAATCACAACTTGGCCGTTACTGGTTAATCGCTTCTCGGCCGATAAGTCGACTTCAACCAAATCGATCGCCAATTTTGATGTCACAAATTGCTCAAGAATTCGCTCGAAAGCGATTTGCGCCATTTCATCGCCGTGCAAAACAACAAGAGGGTTTTCGACGTTAATCTTGCTCACATAGCATCCTTCATTACAGTTAAACCGTTACAGTCAAATCGGTGCGCGACCCAAGCACTTTCTGCGAGTGCTTACATGCAGTGGCTTTATCAAGGGGTACATCAAGCGGTTCGCGCTTGCGCGCCTATTGTAAGTTAAGCGGTGACAAGTTTTCTGCCTTTGACGCTAGTATTGCTCTATAACTGTGAGAATTAACAAGATGAATACCGCGAGGTCGAACCTTTTTTACTCCGCACACGTATACCGTTGTTAACCGTTCCTCGACTGGCAACTTTAATGCGCAATTTCAAATCTTTCCGCTACCGCTTTATGGTCGCAAACCTTGCACTGGCGGCGATCGTAACAGGGTGTGTGCAGCAGGGCGCCACTGAATTCCCGCTCTCTGAGCACTACGATGGCCAACATTTTCGTAACCGCAACGGGACAGATAAAAGCCTATTCGACGTGTTCAACATGCTGCTGGGAAGCTTAAGTGAAGCCGAAGACTGGCCTGAGTCGGTGCCGAACCCTGAACACGGCGCCATAGTTGACGCCGTCGAAAGCGGTATCCGCGCCACATACATCAGCCACTCCACGGTTCTTCTGCAGGTTGATGGGTTAAACATACTCACCGACCCCGTGTACAGCGACCGTGCGAGTCCCGTGTCTTTTGCGGGACCACGGCGAGTACGCGCGCCGGGCATTACGCTTGGCGAGCTGCCGCCCATCGATCTAATTTTAATAAGCCACAATCACTACGATCACTTAGATACTGACACCCTCCAAGCCATTCTCCGTCAGCAGCCAAGCCAGCCGGTGGTCATTACAGGGCTTGGTAATGGCGCGCTAATCAAAGCGTTAGGATTTTCTGACGTGCGTGAATTGGACTGGGATACTGGTGCCGATATCGGGGGCGTCAGCATTCATTTTGTCGAGTGCCAACACCGGTCCGGCCGAGGCTTATTTGACCAAATGGCCAGCTTGTGGGGCTCATTTGTGCTTGAAACTAGCGCAGGTCGAATCTATTTCGCCGGCGATAGCGGCTATTCGCCGCATTTCAAGGAGCAAGGCGACAAATGGGGCCCATTCACGTTAGCGCTGCTACCTATTGGCGCCTATGAGCCCCGCTGGTTCATGGCCGACATCCACCTCAATCCAGAAGAAGCGGTGAAGGCGCATAAAGAATTGCGCAGCGAGCAATCGCTCGCCATTCACTACGGCATCTTCCAGCTGACTTATGAAGGTATCGACGCACCCCTTGAAGACCTGCGCGCGGCACTGAATCAACAGAGTTTAGACAGCGCCGCGTTTTGGACGCTTGAACCCGGCCAATACCGCACTATTGACCCCAACTAGGTGTCGACAAAACCCAACGCCATGGGTGCCTCGGCAACGCTCCCAACCGAGGGACTTTCCGCAGCACTATCAAACGCTTTGGCCACCCTGGCGCTGCGCTCATCCGTAACAAAGCGGTACTTCGGATGCGTAAATATATAGGTTTCTTTTGCCGCCAACGCTTCAAGCACTCGCTCTACAAGTAGCGCCGGGTCAATCCCATTTTCTACCGCCTGGGCAGCACCCTTCGCCATTTTCATAACCTCGGGTCCGGGAGCAGTCGTCGGTACATAGCGCGCCTGGCGATTACGATGTGACTGATGAATGCGGGTTTTAACAAACGCAGGGGCTAGCACCGATACGTGAATTGCCGAGTCAGCGAGCTCTATCGACCACGCTTCGGTTAACGCAACGACCGCAGCCTTCGTCGCGGTGTAAGAGCCGGCCAAGGGTGCACCCGCCATGCCTGCCATTGAGGCAACATTGATCAGCCATGCGTCCTCGCCATGGTCCTTCATTAACGGCACAAAGGTGTCTGCACCGTAAACGACGCCCATTAAATTCACGTCAATCGCCCAGCGCCAGCCCGACTCGTCCAAGTTACCGAGCGCACCCATACCACCACCCACACCCGCGTTGTTAACCAGCATATGAATGCTACCAAAGCGCTCCTGTGCCGCCCGCGCAGTACGCTGCCAGTCATCTCTTAAGGCGACGTCCATTTCTACCGTTAAATGGGGAATACTCAGGTCGGTCATTATCTCTTGGGCGCGAACTAACGCCTTCGCTTCGATGTCCCCCAGGACAATGTTCATCCCCAAAGCACCAAGGCGCTTGGCCAGCGCCAAACCAATACCTTCAGCACCGCCCGAGATCACTGCGGTCTTTCCAGACAACGACTGCATATTCACTTCCTCTCACTTTTTAAACATTTAAGTGGCTAAGGGTTTTACAGGGTCTTAGCGGCATCGGCAACACGTGCACTTTGCATTGAAACATGACGCACTTTTACTGCTAACCGGTCCTTCAATAGGATGTTAACTGGATCTGTGGCGGGTTTTGGGGCTGGCCTCATTATTTAGTCGACCTCTAGTCGACCTCTAGTCTACCCCACAACGCACAGCTTGCGTAACCAGCCGCACACGTAGCTATAGCTCATACGAAATATGAAATCCACAGCGGTATTACGCCTAATAATATTACTTTTGTTTATGTTTATAAGTTTATTTTGGTATATATCGGAATAATAACTGAAAAATTCGCTTAGAAAACCACTTTATTAGCCCTAAAAGGCTTATATTTAGTCCCCGTTGTGACACTTATGGATACAAAGTTATGAGCCAGACAAACAAAGATCTGCTAACAGTTATAATCGCTGCTTGCGCCCTTGTTGCACCTTTCTTAGTCGCTGCATTTTGATCAGTGACTGCAGAAACCCCTTCAAAGGGGCAAGAACCAACCATTAAAAAGCCGGGATATCCCGGCTTTTTAATGGTCCGCGTTTACGAATCGCCATGCCTAAACCCCTTGTCAGCAGACTCATGAGCGCACTGTGCTATTCGTGATCACGGAAACATGGCGTTTGGTTGAGACTTAATTGATGCTGAGGGCATAGCCTGCTCATCGGCCAGTACGGGATAAGCAAGCTGAATAAACCCTGTTGCTTTGTTGGGTACGACCATCAATAGATAGATATTATCGTAGTCGTCGTGCGCTAAATCATCCAAGGTCGGACCACCAAACGCTGCGACAAGGTCATCTACCGTATTGCTATGCCCCACAATAAGTACGGTTTCACCCCCATGCATGTCACGTACTTCAGCTGCAAGGGCTCGCGCATGATCACCGAGGCTTGCAGAGCTTATAGGGCGGACATTGACTCGCAGCCCGACCTTATCTGCGATTGGCGTAACCGTTTGAATATTGCGCTTGAACTGCGTACTGAAGATTGCGCCAACACCGGCGTCAGAAAGGATATCGGCTAGCGCAGCGGCGCGACGCTGCCCGAGTACCGTCAACCCTGGATCATCCCCATCGCCTGAGACTTTCTCCGCATGACGCACGATAATGACCTGCGTGGCAGCCTGCATAGAGAGTTGCGCGCGCGGCTGCGCATTAACTTGCGCAAACACCCCTGTAGTCCCGATTCCGACCACTCCCACCGTGCCCGCGATACCCAACATGCAGCCGACACTGAGAACGCCCATAAAGCCCTTGAATAGCTTCACTTTGCCTCCCTTAAAAACTTGCGGCGTCTTGCACCCCGCTGTTTGCAATTCACTGTCTGCACGCCGCGTTTTGCGCGCTGCGTTTCGCGGCCGCTCCATACTGTCCATACCCGCGTATTAAGAGGCGTCGGCCAACAGATCTAAGATGCTTCGCACGTTAATGTCTATCGGATAAGCGCCGCTAGTCCAACCTAAGCGAACAATCACTGCGTCCTCAGACGGTATGACCATGACAGTTTGCTGACGGTTACCGTTTGCAAAATAGGCGTCCTCAGGTAGGAGAGGAAAACGCAGCTCTTCATTGCCACGGTTGAGCCACCATTGATAGCCGTAGGCTTTGTTGTTGGTCGACGTATTGGGCGTCGTCGCACGCAACACCCAATCCTCGCTGACAACCCGGCGGCCCATTAACTCACCGCCATTGAGCATTAATTGCCCCATACGCGCCCAATCCCTTGCGGACGCATAGAAGTAGGAACTACCTACAAAGGTGCCCGAGGGGTCAACCTCTAACACGGCATTCTGCATGCCCAAGGGCTCGTAGATAGATTGAAAAAACGCATCGTAGGCTGCTTGGGGCGAACCCAGCAGGTCTTGGTAGTGTCTCGCGAGTAAATTAGCTGTTCCCGAGCTGTAATTGTAGCGCTCACCGGGTGTCGATGACGCAGGGGCTCGCATCGCGTAATCCGAGGCCGAGGGGGTGTCGAACAACATAATCGTTGCATTATCCCCTGGCTCATACGTCTCTAAAAAATCGAGACCATCGGTCATTGTTAAAAGATGTGACGTCGTAATGGTCCGACGAGCATCTTGATCCCAACCTGGGAATCCTGGAGACAGAGACAGATCGACCATGCCTTTAAGCTCTAAATTACCCAGCATAATGGCCGTTAAGCTTTTCGCCATTGACCAACCTAACAGCGGCGTAGCGGGACCCGCACCCTGATCGTAAGCCTCAGCCACGATACGGCCCTTGTGAACGACGAGCAACGCACGTGTATTTAAACCGAGGGCATTATCCTCCCGGACGATATCGGCCACGTGCACCTGCAGTGAAGGGTCAATAGTGTCTGCCCGACTCCCGAGTGGCCAAGGAGCATCAGATTTAGTCGTGGCGACGGTCGTTATTTGATTGCGCGCGTCAGTATCAGAGAATGTTATCGCGCAGCCCAAACCCTCAATGTAGCGAGCAGTCTTCTCGGAAATACCCCAAAATGATGCGGTCACTGCATCGTGCTCTTGATCGTAAGTTACCGTGAGCTCATTTAGAATCGGTGAGTACTGCCTCACATCCTCAAACGCCTGCTCTCGACTCATTCCCGAGACGTGTTCGGCACTGCACAAAAGCTTCGCACCAATACCCGCAGCAATCGACGGACCGTGGGTGATATAGCCGGCACTAATCCCCAGACTGCGCCAACCAACAATGCTCAGCACACCCACCAGTCCTATGAGCAACCACCAGCGTTTAGTCATTCATTACTCCCACAGGATTCGAAGCACCACTCTCGCGCGCTCACTCGTTGTTACTCGTCAACTGTCACGCTGAGCCATTAGCCGCGCATGCTCAAGAACGCAGCCATTTGAGCCTGCTTTTCTTCTGCGATTCGTGCGGCAATGGGGTCTTCATTTAAACGATCCAGTAACGCCTTACTGCCTTTGATGTCGGCCAACATATCCCAGTCATAGGTTTTTCTTGCTACCGCAGTAGCTAGATCTAAGGAGTACATCAGCATGAAGTCGGCGGCAGTGGGCTCGGCGCCCATTAGGTAAGGGTCAAAGCGACCTAAGACATTTAACGCACGAACACCCTTTTCTAGGACAGGCTTAACCTCCTCTACCACGGCATCTGAATTCTTACCGCCAAAAAACACGCCGGGATAAAGTCGTCGCGCGGGCAGCTCGATGTAAAGCTTGATCATTTGCATCAGCTGTCGCGTCAGGCCTTTCTCAAAAGGCGTTCCTGGAATCAATGGTTTATCGGGAAAGCTATCATCAAGGTACTCGAGAATCACAATAGTCTCGGCGAGGGTTCCTTCAGGAGTCTCAAGACAGGGAACTTTGCCAATCGGGCTTAAAGAAAGCCAGTCCTCGTCCTGACTCGGAAAGCGCTGCACTACCTCATAAGGAATGCCTTTGGTTTCGAGTGCGATTCGTACCATATTGAAATAATTGCTGACGGCAAACCCGTGTAATTTAAGCATCGTAAGTTGTTCCTATATCAGTAAAGTGAAACGGTAAAGATACATCCTGCTAGTCGTGCACCACTCGGCGCGCGCTAACCTAACCACTGCCGTGGCGCTGTGCCAACGTCAAAAACTGATCAATCTCTGCGTCGTCAGTGCTCCAGCTTGTTATCAATCTGTACGCCTTTGCACTCGCCGGGAGGCCGGGACATACCCAAGGGTAAAAGCTCGCACCCGCATTGTGTAATGCCGATACCAAATCGTCAGGCATGGTCACGAAAACCTCATTGATCTCTGTTGGGTAGATCAAGTCAACGCCCGGAAGCAACGTGAGCCCTGACGACAGACGACGGGCCATAGCGTTAGCATGCGCGGCCAACGTCAGCCAATAGCCATCGGTTAAATAGCCGTTAAACTGCGCACCTAAATAACGGCCCTTCGACCAAAGATGACCTGCCCGCTTACGAAGAAATTCCACGTCATCCACAAGACTCTTATTGAAGACCACCAACGCCTCGGCCGCCAAACAGCCATTTTTGGTACCACCAAACGACAGCATATCAACACCTGCGCGCCAGCTAAGCGCCGCAGGAGAAACACCCAGAGCCGCAACAGCATTCGCGAAACGGGCACCATCCATTTGCACCACTAAGTCATGATTACGCGCAATCGCACTCAGGGCCTCAAGCTCTGACACGGAGTAAACAGTCCCCGCCTCAGTGCCTTGGGTTAGCGACAGCACTTTATAGGGTGAGCGATGAGGGCCCAGCATAGGCCGCTCATCGAAATGCGTACGCAACACATCGGGACTTAGCTTGCCAGCC
>Ga0209136_1002366_pt1 | contig 11495 bp, 9 predicted proteins | sample SaaInl0LU_22_DNA_FD_184640 | JGI IMG/M metagenome (GOLD analysis project Ga0209136, IMG submission 184640) | Marine microbial communities from expanding oxygen minimum zones in the Saanich Inlet - ESP_90LU_22_DNA (SPAdes) (version 2) | ecosystem: Environmental > Aquatic > Marine > Intertidal zone... | reverse complement strand
AAAATGTATCAAGATTTAGGTTATGCAACCTTTGAATTAAATAGTTTTCAAAGTCGAAATATTAAATCAACTGTAGGAAAGCAAAATCAAGTTACTGTAGCAGCCATGGTGTTTGATGCGTATAAAGCTCTGGAAACTCTCTCTAAGCACAAATCAATTAACAAAGACAAAGTTTCAATAACTGGATGGAGTTTAGGTGGAGGAGTAACCTTATTTTCTGCATGGAACCCAATAATTAAAACTCTTGGTGAATCAGTAAAATTTGCATCTCACTTAGCTTTTTATCCACCATGTTTTTTTGATTTTAAGGATTTGAGTTTTAGTGATTCTCCAATACACATTTTGATTGGGGAACTCGATGATTGGACACCAGCTAAGCCATGTGATAATTTTGTAAAAAAATTAGCTAAATCAAATGTTAATATTACAGTTTATGAAAATTCTCACCACGGGTTTGACAGAGAAGGAGAATTAGAATTCAATGAAAATGGGTACAGTTTTAAAGATTGTATGTTTGACGTTAATATTGAAGGTGATATCCTAATGAATTATCTAAACATTCCTATGACAAATCCTTTTTTACAAAAAATAGGATTTCTTTTCTGTGTAGAAAGAGGAGTAACTATTGGAGGAAATAAAACTGCAAGAAGTAAATCTTTCAAGTTTGCAAAAGAATTTATGGAAAAGACTCTTTAAAATTATCTGATAATGTTAAAGCTATGATTTATTTTAGTTTTATCATTAATAGTCGCTCCAACTGAACAATATTTTTCTAATGAAAGAGAAATATATCTATCCGCTTCACTCTCAGTTAAATCTTTAGAATAAATTATATATTTAATATCGATTGAAGTAAAATACCTTGGTGAATCATCAACTCTTACGCCATGGGTTTCAGCCAAAATATTTTGAAAATTTCTTTTTCTTTTTTTTATCATTGAAACAATTTCAACAGCAGCACAAGATGTTACAGCAGACAGTAATAGTTCCATTGGAGAAAGATGATTTTTTTTATCTGGATCACACATATCAATTAATAACTCATTCTTCGACTCGTTTTTTACTTTAAAAGTATTGTCATTGACATAATCCATTAAAACTTTCATATTAGAATATTTTTTTAATATTATATCAAAAATAATAGTTTTAAATTATTTATATTCATTTTAAAATATTATAATATGAAAAAATTAATTTTACTTACACTTACATTTGGATTATTTATTTCTTGTGAAACAACTAATTCAAGTAACACTGAACCAAATATGGAATTTGGTGGATGGTCTGGTATAACTAATGATTCAAGTAAAGAATCCATGTTAACTAGAGAACTTATGGATAATTATACTACTAATAAATTTGAACAATCTGCCAACCTGATGGCTGATGACGGAAATTTTTATTTCAATTCAAATAAAGTATCAAAAGAAGAATGGGTTGGAGCTGCAGCTTTACATCATTCATTATTTGATACTATTTCTAATAGTAAAATTCAGCCTTCTAATGTAACAACAGCTACTTACGAAAATGGAAGTGTTTGGTCATTGGCATGGTTCTATTGGACTGCAACGGGAAAAATTACTGGAAATGAGATTCAAATTCCTGTTCATCATGCATTTAGATTTGAAAACGAGAAAATAGTTGAAGCGTATCACTTTTTTGATCCTACATTGATAGATGCTGAGGCATTAGCAGCTCAAAATTAAAATTTACCATACATAATAAAAAAAGAGAGTTAAAAACTCTCTTTTTTTATTTATATATTTTTTTCATAAAATTAATTCCTGTAATTGATGCGGCAGTAATAAGTCCAGAAAAAAGAGCACCTCCAACTCCAGCTGAAACAATATCCTGTCCTGTTAAATAAAGATTTTTAATTGGTGTTTTTGGTCTTAAAAACTTTTGATTAAATCTTGATGGAGTATGGTCAATTCCATATAACTCACCTTTATCATAATTAACAAAGTTTTTTGTAGTTAGTGGACTAGATAATTCGTAAGCATCAATTTTTCCTTTTAAATGAGGTAATTGTTTATAAAGGTGATTAAGCAATCGATTTGTAATTTTTTCTTTTAAATCACCATAATCCTCTCCTCTTTTCATCCACTTGGTTCCCTCCCATTTCATAAAACTTTCATAAGGTAATAATGTAATTATATCTATAGTACTTTTACCTGGATATCTTGATTGCCACGATGGATCTTTAGACGAAGCAAATGATATATACACTAAAGGAAAATCTGAATCAGTATCATTTAGATAATTCGAAACTGCAGTATCGTGATCAACATCCTTTGGATATATCCATAAATTATTTTTGGGAAGACCTAGTTCTTCAGAGGTTCCATTTAATCCAAGATATAAACATCCGTGAGCTACAGAAGGTGTTACTTTTTTTAAATTATTTACAAAACCATATTTAACACTAATATCATTAGGTATTAAATGATTATAAGTTTGAAAAATCCCAGTTCCACTAACAATTAAATCAGAATAAAATTTCTTACCATCACTCATTTCTACTCCACTAGCTTTGTTGTTATTAATTAATATTTTTTTTACTTCTGCACTTACAAGAATAGTCCCCTTACTTGATTCGATCACATTATCAATAGTATTAGCAATTTGGGAAGAACCTCCTACTGGAAAACTTCCTCCATTAAAATAATGCTTTACTACACTAGCGTGCATTGCAAAACTACTTTGCTTAGGGGGTAAACCATAATCACCATATTGACCAGTTAAAACTTTAATTAAATCTTCATTATCTGTTAATGAACTAATAACTTCATAAGTAGTTTTACTAGAATATTTTAAATAATTTTTTCTAAAGAAAAAACCAACTAGTTTACTTACATAAGTAGGCAAGGCTTTCTCTAAATAAAACTTTTTCATCGTTTTATTACAATCAAAAATTAGTTGAACATATTTGTCAATGGCATCAATATCATTTGGAAAATATTCATACATTTTTGCTTTAAAGTTTTTAACTCCTTTTACAAAATTATATGTCTTATTTCCAATAATTATTTTATCGTAAACCTCGCCCATGTCAGCCCACTTAAGCTTATCGTTTGAAATATAATCAAACATTTTTCTAATTGGAGCGTTAGGGTTTTGAACCTCACCAATGTAATGAATACCAACATCCCATTCGTAGCCTTTTCTTTTAAAGACATGTGTAAATCCACCTGCTGTATAATGACGTTCTAAAACCAGAACTTTTTTTCCTTCTTTTGAAAGTAAGGCAGCTGTACATAAACTACCTATTCCAGATCCAATAATTATAGCATCATATTTTTCTTCTAGATTTATTTTTTGTTTGTAGGATTGGATCATTGTTATTCTTATTTTTTTAAAAGTAGTGAATTATGTTTATTTAAAAACATTCTTTATAGAATGTAAAATAAAATAGTATCTTTGAAAATCAAAAAAAAAACATGAGTTTAATAATAGAAAATCTTACGAAAACGTATAGTAACAAGGTTAAAGCATTGGACAATTTGAGTTTAGAAATTGGCAAGGGTATGTTTGGATTACTTGGTCCAAATGGAGCTGGGAAATCAACATTAATGAGAACAATTGCAACATTACAATCACCTGATACCGGTTCAATCAAATTTAATGATATAAACGTTATTGAAGATCAAATCTCTCTAAGAAAGATATTAGGATATCTTCCTCAATCATTTGGAGTTTATCCAAATATGTCAGCTGATGAATTACTAAACTATTTCGCAAAACTTAAAGGAATTTCTGATAAAAAAGAAAGAAAAGCTTTAATTAACAAACTTTTAGAAATTACCAATTTAAGCGATGTAAAAAAGAAAAATGTTTCTGGATATTCTGGAGGTATGAAACAAAGATTTGGGATAGCACAATTATTATTAAACAATCCTGAGTTAATTATTGTGGATGAACCAACTGCTGGATTAGATCCTGCAGAAAGACAACGTTTTTTAAATGTTTTAAGAGAAGTTGGTACTAACAGTACTGTGATTTTCTCTACTCACATTGTTGATGATGTAAAAGAATTATGTAACGATATGGCAATCCTTAATGGTGGTAAAATACTTAAACACGTTAAACCCTTAGATTCAACAAATGAATTAAAAAATAAAATTTGGACAAAATCAGTTTTAAGAGACGATCTTGAAAGTGCTGAAAACGAATTCAATATATTATCTTCTAATTATAACGTAGATAATTCACTTACCATAAGAGTTTTTTCAGACAAAAAACCTGGAACAGATTTCAAAAAAGCGGAGCCTCAATTAGATGACGTTTATTTTATTACACTTAAAGAAGATCAAAATAATAATTCTTAAAAAACCAATATATGTTTTTAAATATTTTTTTTAACGAAATAAAATATTGGTTTAATAGACCTGCATTTTACATATACACTATAATATTTTTTTTATTGTCTGTATTTATTTCTGCTGCTGCTGCAGGAATTTTTGATTTTATAACGTTAACAACAGGATCATCAAAAATAGTAAATTCTCCTTTTGGCATAGCAGGACTTTTTGCAGCCCCTGCTTCTTTATTAATATTTTTTTACCCATCTATTATTGGTTCTACAATAAGTAGAGATTATGAAAGTGAAATACATACTATACTCTATTCTTATCCATTTTCAAAAATCAACTATTTAACTGCAAAATTTTTAAGTGGATTTTTTATTGTTAACTTAATAATACTAATTATTTTTTTGGGTACTCCTCTTGGATTAATATTACCGGGAACTAATCAAGAAATTGTTAATCCTTTTGATTTAAAATCATATTTAGACGCTTATTATATAGTAATTCTTCCTAATCTTTTTCTTTACAGTTCAATAATTTTTGGAGTGGTCACTTTCACAAGAAACGTTTATGTTGGTTTTGTTAGTGTGATTTTAATAGTAATTATCGAAGGTTTATTACAAGGACTTTCTAGTAATCCTGACAATAGATTCCTTGCTGCTCTTCTTGATCCCTCTGGAAATTCAGCAGTTGCTTATTATACTAGATACTGGACAGTTTCAGAGCAAAACGAATTATACCTTCCACTTGGTAAATTATTAATTTACAATAGATTAATTATAACCTCCCTTGGTGCAATAATATTATTCTCTATTTATAAAGTTTTTAGTTTTAGTCAGAATGCTTTTACTTTTTCGTTTAGTAAAAAAGATTCTAAAAGAATGATTAAAAATAACTTTGGAGGAATCACTAAAGTTAACCTACCAAAAATTACGATTAATTTTAGTTTTAAAAATGATTTAAAAAAGCTTTGGGATTTATCTAATATAGATTTTTTATTTATTGTAAAAAGTTGGCCCTTTATTATTATTGTAATCATTAGTCTCTTAATTAATTTAGTTGGACTTTTTGAATTAGGAAACGTATTTGGAACACCAACATATCCAAGAACATGGAAAATGCTTCAAGCTGGTGTAACGTTTACCTTGTTTATAAATATATGTACGTTTTTATATGCTGGTAATTTGTTACACAGATCAAGATTAGCAAATGTTAATCAATTAATTGATACTACTCCAACTCCAAACTGGATTTTGTTAGGATCTAAATTTTTAGCAATAATAAAAATGCAATTGATTTTAGTTTCTTTAGTAATGATTTCCGGAATACTATTTCAAATTTACAACGGATACTATGATTTTGAAATTGGTCATTATTTATATGAACTAATTGGTCTATCCATGATATCATACGTTATATGGGCACTTCTTGCATTTCTTATACAAACTTTAATAACTGATAGATATGTTGGTTTGTTTATAATGATTCTTCTTTTTATTGGTATACCACTTTTAGGTGCGGCTGGTTTAGAACAATCTATTTTCAAATATAATGCGGGAACTGGATATGCATATTCTGATATGAACGGATACGGAAGTTCTATAAACAGATTTTTCCTATACAAGATTTACTGGCTATCCTTAGGTCTTGTTTTTTATGTTTTGAGTTACTTATTCTACTTTAGAGGATTACCCTCCAGTTTTAAAGAAAGAATAGTTTTAGCGAAATCAAGATTCAAAGGAAAATATCCAAAATTCTTAGGTTTCTTTTTATTAATATTTTTTAGTTCAGGTGGCTATCTTTATTATGAAACAAATGTTTTAAACAAGAGAACAACGGCAAAAGAAAGTGAATTACAAACAGTCGAATGGGAAAAGAAATATAAAAAATACGAGAATTATGATCAACCTAGAATTGTTTCTGTAAAAGTTGACGTAAACATATTTCCTAAAACTTTAGATGCTGATGCTTCAGGAACTTATGTTATGGTAAATAAAACATCTAATTTAATTGATAGTTTATTTTTAAACCATGGTAATTCCATAAGTACATTTGAGTTTAATAAAGAAAATGATTTAGTTCTTGAAGACACTTTATACAATTTTGATATTTATAAATTAAAACAGGCCCTAAACCCAGGTGATAGTATTAATTTATTTTTTACGGTTAAAAATAAACCTAACACAACTATTAGAAATAATTCAAGTGTTGTAAGTAATGGTACATTTTTTAATAATTCCGCTTTTCCATCTTTTGGATACTCTGGAAGAGAGCTTACTGATGATAAAACAAGCTTTTGGATACTCTGGAAGAGAGCTTACAGATGATAAAACAAGAGAAAAATATGATCTTCCACCTAATAAGTTAAAACCATTTCCATCTGATTCAACAGCACTAGGAAATACATATATTTCAAAAGATGCAGATTGGATTGATTTTGAAGCTACTGTTAGTACTTCTAAAGATCAAATTGCAATTGCTCCTGGTTATCTTCAAAAAGAATGGGTTGAAGGAGATAGAAGATATTTTAACTATAAAATGGATAGTAAAATTTTAAACTTTTATGCATTTAATTCTGGAAAATACGAAGTTGCTAAAGACAAATGGAACGATGTTAATTTGGAAATTTATTATCATAAAGATCACGATTATAACTTAGATAGGATGATGAAAGGAATGAAAGCAGCGCTTGATTATTGCTCTACTAATTTTAGCCCATACCAACATAAACAACTTAGAATTATCGAATTTCCAAGAACTGCAGGTGGGTTCGCTCAATCTTTTCCAAACACTGTCCCGTTTTCAGAAGATATTGGTTTTATAGCTAAAGTAGATGATTCAGAAGAAGGTGGTAACGATTATTCTTTCTTTGTAACGGTACACGAAGTTGCTCATCAATGGTGGGCGCATCAAGTAATAGGAGCTGATGTATTGGGTTCTACCATGCTTTCTGAAAGTTTATCTGAATATGTTTCATTAAAAGTAATTGAACAAGTTAACGGAAAGAAAAAAATGAGAAAATTCTTGAAAAGATCTTTGGATGAGTATTTAACATCTAGAACTTTTGAAAGAAAAAGAGAAAACGCACTTATGTACAATGATGGTCAAGGATATATTCATTATCAAAAAGGTTCGTTAATTTTTTATGCGCTAAGTGATTATATTGGAGAAAAAACTCTTAACAATGCTCTAAGTAAATATGTTAAAAAAGTAGCTTTTCAAGAGCCACCTTACACAACTTCAATCAATGCTCTAAGTAAATATGTTAAAAAAGTGGCTTTTCAAGAGCCTCCTTATACAACTTCAATCGATATGGTTAACCATGTAAAAGAAGTTACGCCAGATTCATTAAATTATTTAATTAAAGATATGTTCGAAACTATTACTCTTTACCAAAACAGAGTTGTAGAAACCAAATCGAAAAAATTAGATAATGGAAAATACCAAGTTGACATTGAATTTAAAGTCAGTAAGTATAGAAATAATGAAAAGGGAAGAATATTTTACGGAGAAGAAGAAAGAGATTCAATTACTTATCAAACTGAGGATATGAAAAAGCCTGAATACTCAGTATTTTTAGAAGACTACATTGATGTGGGTATTTTTGGAGAAGATAATGATGAAAAAGAAATAGAATTGTATCTAAAAAAGCTCAAGATCTCTTCAATTCATAACAAGATATCTATAATTGTAGATCAAGAGCCGATTGAAGTAGGGATTGATCCTTACAATAAATTAATTGACACAAATTCTGAAGACAACAGAATGAAAATTGAAAAATAGACCTCAAAATGGAAAGAAGAAATTTTAATCAATTATTTGCACTTGGATCATTAGGACTGGCTTTTAGTTCTCCTATTACTAATAAAAAAATTTCTCTAGCTCAATGGTCTCTTCATAGAGCAATTAAAATAAATAAAGAATTATCTCCCAATGATTTTTCAATTAAAGCTCATGAAATGGGATTTAATGCAGTTGAATATGTTTCATCTCTTTACTGGAATGAATTAAAAAGTAGATCTATTAGGAATATTACCAAAGAACTTCTATCTAAATCTAAAGATAATAACATTAAGAATCTTTTAATAATGGTTGATGGCGAAGGAGATTTAGCAACCAAAAACAACTTGAAAAGAGAAAAAGCGATTGAAAATCATATTAAATGGATTGAAATGGCGCACGAACTAGGCTGTCATTCAATTAGAGTAAACTTAAACGGTGAAAAGCAAAAAGAAAGTTGGATAGAATATTCTTCAAAATCTTTATCAAAGTTATGCTCAATTGCTAAAAAAGATAAAGTTAATATAATAGTTGAAAATCATGGTGGGTTAAGTTCAAATGCAAAGCTTTTAGCTAATGTAATGAAGGATGTTAATCTTGAAAACTGTGGGACTTTACCTGATTTTGGTAATTTTTGTATTGAAAAAAAGGATCCAAAAAATTACTTTAGTAAATGTATTAATGAATATGATAAATATCTTGGAATGGAAGAGCTTATGCCCTACGCAAAAGCTGTAAGTGCAAAATCTTTTGATTTTAAAAAAAACGGTGAAGAATCCACAATAGATTTTAAACGAATAATTGACATAGTTAGTAGTTTTGAATATGAAGGATATTATGGAATAGAATACGAAGGATTAAACATTTCAGAAGAAAAGGGTATTCTACAAACTAAAAAGTTATTAGAGAGATATCTTTAATTTACGGATTTCTATTTTGGTATATACCAAGAATTTTCATCTAAATCTATAAATCCCCCCGTTTTTAAGACTACATTATCAATAATAGATAATCCCTTTTTTGACATATTTTTAAAATTATCTAAACCATTATTTTCAAAGTTTTGACGTGTTCTGTGAATGTTGTACTTATTTGAAAGTGGTTTATTAAAGATATTTTCAATTTTAGTTTTTCCATGTATAAATCCAAGTAAACCTCCCCACGTAGAGGCGGGATTATCAGAATCCCAACCAGAAAGTGAAGCAATTTTTATAGTTTCTTTAAAATCACCTTTTCCATAAAAATAGCTTACTAAACTCGATGCAAAATTGATTCCAGATGCAAAACAACCATTACAATACAATTCTCTAGAGGTTATATCATAACCGTCCATTTGATTAACTTGGTATCTATTATATATAGAATCCCTAGTTTGCTCCCATTTAATACCTGATTCAAATTTTTTCTTAACATAGTCATACATTTTAAATGAATAAGAGTTTTTATCCAATACATCACTAGCGAGATCTGAAATTTTAATTAGCTCTTTGTCTATGGGATTACTTTGATTAATAGTAGAAGCTAAAGAATGAATTATAATATAAAACTCTGAAATTAATGCAGCATCTCCCCTACTAGTTGTTCTAACTGGAAGATTAGACATCTTTAGAGCATATTTATAGTTTGTTGGAGATAACAGTCCGAAAATTTCTGTAGTGAGCTGAGCATCTATCATATCAAAATGCTCATTAAACTTGGGGTTGCTAGTTTCGGGTGGCAGAAATCCTTGATTCATTAAATCAAAAGCCTTTTGATTAGAAACCCATAGAAAATTTTCTTCTTCAATTTTCATATGTTTAAGCCAACCATCTCTAATGTCTTTAGGACTCAACACAGTTTCATTACTTTGAAACAACAACTCTTGATACATGTATTCAATATCAGTATCATCATCCGATCCCCAAATTTCATTTTTATTTCTCAAAACAAAATCTATAGTTTCATATTTATTATTTGGTGACCAAATATTTGGCTCATCTTTTTTACTCCAGTTTTCTCTAGTATAAAAATTTCCAGTTTTGATTTCACCAATATTTCCAATCTTATCCATTTCGGTAATCAAACCAGTCCAATTAGCAATTGATTGTCCTAGCCAAAAGCCTTCTAGCTTATTTGAGTATTCTTCTTTATCAATTTCAAAAAAATCTGTTCTATTAATTTTAAAGTCAACGCATGACATGAGAAAAATTGAAAAGAAAAATGAAAAAACGAAATTATTTTTTGACATGTAATTAATAGATGAGTTTTATTATCTTGGTTGAATGAAAAGTAAAACTATAATATTATTATTGATATTTCCCCTTAATTTTTTAATTGGTCAAAACTCTCAAGGAAATGTCACCAATTCAATAGCACTACTACAAAATATAATTAATGAAGTTAATATTGAGAAAATCGAAAGTTCAGGTGAAATTGACGGTTCTTATTATTTTTTTAAAACACCAAGTGATGCTAACATTAAACTGTATAATTCTGAAAGAGCTCTTAGGATTAAAGTAAATTATAATATTAGAAAAGATAATTTTGAATTTAAAAGTGGTGAAGATTTTTATACATTATCTACTGACAAAGCTGAGTCAATCGTTTTTGCCAATCACAGGTTTGTTGTTTTTAATTCTAAATTCTATGAATCAATTACCAAAAATGATAAGTTTTCAATTTTAAAATCCCATTTTGTTGAAGCAATTCAACCAAAATATCAGCCTGGAATTGAAGATAAGCCTAATTTAAGGTACAGAAAAGCGAACATGCTCAACATATTAATTAATAACAAAATCAGTCAGATAAAATCTAATAAAAAAGCTATAATAGCATTATTTAGTAAATCAGTTCAGAAAAAAGTTAAATCATTTATGAAGTCGAATAAAATTAATATACGGGATTCAAAAGATCTAAAAGTATTATTTGATAAATTTAAAGATGAAATTATTTTAAATTAATCTCAGTTAAAATTATTAAATAATGAAGTACATATTTATTTTAATTCTATTAATTCAAATTCAAACAATAAGTTCTCAACAAATTTTAGAAGATCATCCTCTTTCAAAAACTATTGAGGAAACGTCGGGATTAGAAATTATTGACAATATGTTGATTACCCATAATGACTCAGGAGGTGAGCCAGCGTTATATTATTTAGACAAAAAAGGAAAAATAGTTGATACTCGAAAAATTAAGGGTGTTAAAAACAATGATTGGGAAGATGTTACAAGAGATGATAAGTTTATTTATGTTGCCAATATGGGTAACAATTTTGACACTAGAAAAAATTTATCAATAATTAAAATACCAATTAAAAAGTCTTTAAATGAAACAGTTGAAGTAATAAACTTTTTATATCCAGAACAGAAAAAGTTTAATACCATATATAGTAAATCACAGTATGATGCTGAAGGAATTGTTTCTATC
>Ga0209136_1002356_pt1 | contig 11532 bp, 8 predicted proteins | sample SaaInl0LU_22_DNA_FD_184640 | JGI IMG/M metagenome (GOLD analysis project Ga0209136, IMG submission 184640) | Marine microbial communities from expanding oxygen minimum zones in the Saanich Inlet - ESP_90LU_22_DNA (SPAdes) (version 2) | ecosystem: Environmental > Aquatic > Marine > Intertidal zone... | reverse complement strand
AGTTAAGAAAGTTAATCCAACAAAAAGGGACGGTCTCTGGGTAAAAAATAAAAATATTAGTATAAATTACTTGAAAATAACCAGTTCTTTTATTAATGAGTACTATGATTTACCCTCTTATGAAAGGAATACATTTAATAGTATGCAATATAATTTCTTTAAGAAAGAATGGTATTTATCTAAAAACGACATTGCATCCTATATTAATAAAGGTTCTAGTGGAATTGATTTTTTATGGCAGGCAATAATTTTTAATTTATTTAGTAAGATAGTTTATTACTATCATAAAAAAAATTATAAGTACTGTTCAGATTTTATTGGCTGGAGGTTCTATGAATTCAATATTCAATGTATCCCAATTTTTAAGGGTAAGTTTAAAAATTTTGTTGATGAGTATTTATTGACCGTATTAAATAAAAATAAAAAAAATAAATACATAACGGACCATTCACTTATAAATATGAATTCTTATTGTGCATTTTTGTTTTCTATTTTCGAGTTGATGAATAAGGATTGTTGTGAATTTAATATTGAAGAAATTATTTCAGAAATAAAAAATTATGATGAGTTTAAGGATGAGTTTTCTGATAATCCAAAAAGTATGTCATACATTTTTAAAAACACACTTTTAAATTATAAGTAATGGAATTTTCAACAGATCAATTATTTTTCAGTTCGATGCTTAAGGAGCTCGAATATAAGCCAAAAAACAATGAATTGTCACTACTTAAAGAGCTTTATGATGAGATGGCTAATATGGCAATATCCTACTACCCAAGCTCCGGAGCTGATATTAATGATCTTTTCTATGCTAATAACAAAAAGGTAGAGCTATTAGGTGAACTTAATCCAAGTGTTTTTATACACTCTGATTATCTTCACACTGACCTTAATTCACCAGATAATTTTGATAAAGATCTTCGTTTACATCGAATTAATATCCTGGGGAGTGTAAAAGTATTTGATAAAAGTAAATTAAAATCTATTTACATATACAAATTAAAGACTCCTATCTCAGATGAATTTAAATGGCTTGTTCTTTTTTGGGGTTATTATAATGAAGAAGTTCTTATTGATTTAATAAATAGTAAAATAAATGTTCCTCTAATATACACAGTCTGTGATGGCATTACTTCAGGTTGGGGTGCTGGCTATACACCATCAATTCCCACAATAATGTATCCTTTTTTGGCAGTAGATTTAGGAATAAAGTACATTATTACTGAACAAAACTCTGAGCATATAAAATCTTTTATTGAACAGAAATACGATCAATTCAGAACTTGGCTAAATAATGTATTACTAGTGTCTAAAAATCCTTCAATAAAGAGTTTGCTAGAATTATCAAATAAAGAGTTAGAAAAGGAATTAATTATTAGATTATTAAAAATAGAAGAGGAGTTTTTAAATACAAACGGAAGACTTAGGTGTTTTGATTATCGTTTTACAGATCATATGGTTATAAAAAATATATATTAATAATTTATACTTTGAATTCAAAAAGCAATAAAGAAATTATCGTAAAAAGTTTTTAAACATGATTAAATATCGATCTATTATTTTGATTTTTCTTTTTATTTCTCTTCAATGTGCTGCAGATTCTCCACTAACATCTATCTCATTTTGGAGAATTTCTGACAACTATCTGGTGCAGCAAACTGGTTGTTTGGAGGGTGAAAAAAGATTAAACAATAAAAATTTCAATCTCTTAGTAAATCCAGAGATACCTATTTTTCATAAAATAGCATTAGTTAATGCCTTAGGTTGGGAGTTAGACAGAAGTACTTCTAGTAATTCTAAAGTGTTCTTAGAGATGTTAAAAACCCGGACTTTAAATTTATTAAATAATCAAGTCATTGATGACACGGATAAAGTATATAATTATAAAAGTAAAGCCCAATTTAACAACAATAATATGTCTGAAAATATGGTTTATAGTCCTGGATACAAAGAGGTTATAAGCACATATGCAGATTTAACAGGAAGTAGTTCTAGAGATATAAGTCTAATATATTTATATCTATCGGCAATGGATAATTATTGGGATGTTTCCTTAATACATAAAGAATTTAATACGATAGCTCATAAGTACACTTCTCGAGTTAACAAGGCTGTAGAGCCAGATACTGAAGAATCATTTAATCTTGTTAAAATGTTAGTTTCAACACAATATTCATTGATAGAAAAAGGGATTACCAGTGATATTTGGGAGCAATTTAATTTATATTTAAATGAAGGTAGTAAGTCTAATGTGTTTATAAATAGAACTTTAAATATTTTAAACGATTATCTCTCAAATTATAAATTGATAAAATAAATTTGATCAATTAAACTAGTGTTCTTCCATATTCTTAACTCTACGAAAGTGTAGGTAAGTATACTGCAGAGTATAGTTACCTGACTTTTCAATTCCCAAAGATGCCGCAGCTCTTCTCTGAGCTTTTCATCTATTTGATTTTTCGATTCCAAATACAAGTAATTAAGCTGCGTTATACATAGAATCATTTTGAACCAATGTCACTTGGTTTCTCCATTCTCTCTCACCAGAGGTAATTATTTTTACCCCAGATACACCCATTGTGTTTCTTGAATCATTACTAGGGTAATTACTTATAAGGATACCATAATTGTATTGGTTTTTTTTGAAAAATACATTTCCAAAATCTGAATTTAAATTACAATCCCAATTTTTGTAAACACGGTTACTATTTTGATTGTAACCAGAAGCGATACGAACCGTTACTCCTTTTTGGTTAAATCTGGTACCTTTAGTTTCTCCATTAAAAAAAGTAGGTTGGAAAAAACTTATAAGACGGTCATAGGCCTGGTCATCTATGAACTGTAATTTATTACGCCCTTGGTCTGTAATTAATTCATCATAAGTTATAAACTCTATATTTTCAATAGGTGTAAAAACACCTTCAGATTGGGTTTTCATGAACTTAGTGTGGGTTGTTAAACCTCTTACTTTGGCGTTTAACAAGTCATTTCTCCATTCTGGATCAGCAAATACTTCCCAATCTTGTTCAAACTTTGAATAATGGTTTAATAACTCGAAACTTGCCATTACTTTCATATCACGATTTTCATGGTAACCACAAAAACGACCCGTTATTCCTTGGGCACCATTAGCCAACTGCTTGTCTCTTGGTTCTATTCCAAAACGAACTTTTTCTTTTAACATCCCTAAATCCTTACCGGCTGTTAATGCCTGTACTATAATTAGAACAACTCTTTTTCCGCGTCTTAGGATTAAATCAGATATTTCTTTGATACCCTCATCGATACTAAAATCACAAATAGAATTAGAGCCAATCAATAATACTTCGCAATCTTGTCTATATTGCTCACTCAATAGCGCTCTTAACTCCGAGGCTCTGTTTGTATTAGACTCTCTAATGATACCTAATCCATCCTCAAAAGCATTTAAATGGTTTACATACTCATTCACTTTTGGATGAACAGTATATAGTGTTTCACCATTAATTTTTTGTGATTGTAGCGGTCTAAAATCAACCGGGATATCTTCTATTAATCCATCGTGTAACATCTCTGTAATACCATAGTATTCTGGAGGACGAACCCCAACAATAACATCTACATCTGCATCACCATTAAATTGAGCATCTAATATATCATAAGGCGTTGCGCTTACAGCCAAAAGTTTAATATCTGCGATACGGCGTCTTAATTCATTAAAAAAGGCAACTTGAAAACTTGATTCATCTCCACAACCATACTGGTCTTCATCACGCACAATTAATTGTACATCAAATTCATTAACTACTTTATGAGGATTTGGGTGATTAAAAAAATCACTCATTTTCATCACCTTTACCTTTGATGGCATCATTTGATTTGAAGCAGCATCATAATACTCTCTTTGTAAGACTCTACAGTTTTGGTCATACAAATCTGTATCACGCATACTGGTAACAAACAAAATAGATTCGTATTCACGAATTAACCCAATTGCAGGTAATACATAATTACACAGAAAATATATAGTACCAGATTTACCACTTTGCATTGATGCGACAAAAGCCATATTCTGGTTCCCTTCTTGGATAGACAAACCAAGACGCAAAGCGTTGATAATTTGATTTGGAAAAATACCAGTACGCCTTGCATTTTTAAGCGTATCAATGATATTTTGTTCCAGAGATTGAGGAGCATTTAACTCCATTAATAACGTTTCAATTTCGGCATTCCAATGTTTCTGATAAGTAGTCATAATATAAGATTTAAAATTATACTACAATATTACGACCAATGTGTGCAATGTAATTGCATAAATAAATATATGAGATGAAGTTTTAATAATCTTTCAATGCATCATCAATTGCTTTTACGTTATTTTTTAATTCAAAATGATATTCAACATAGGAATATAAGGTATCATCTTCAAACGACCAATCGTTTAGGTTTTCTAAGTTCTCGTAAAACTCAAATAAAGATTCTAAATGACTCAGCATCATTTCTTGACAAATCATTGCATAGCTCTTTTCATTTTGTTCTATGATTTCTGGGATTTCATCTTTTTTCACCAAGGATAAAATATCTGCTGCTGGTTCAGATTCTCCATTAGCGAACTCATCTAATTTTAATCTGACTACGATAATATATTCCTTTTCTGTGACCCAAAATTCATAACTTAAAACCCCACTACAGTCCGGCATTCCCATCATTGCGTGAGGGTGTGTCATACTTCCAATGGTAAAACATTTGTCAAGATCTTCATGTTCAGGCATCGCGTGCGTTCCATTCAAGTATACTTGAAGTCCATGAAATGTAGTTGTTGGTATTTCTGAACTTCCTTCTTGAGGTCCCTTTCCTATAACCAGAGGTTTGTTCAAGATATTTTGATTTAAGGCCAGATAATTCATATGGTTTTGTGTGTTCATGTGTTAATTATTTTAAAAATTAATTCTCTTTATTTTTATTCAAAATAATGACTTAGATGTGCAATATATATGCATAGAATTATTATATTTGATTTAAGTATTCATTTAAATAGTCTACTCCATAAAACCCTACTAAGTTTCAATAATATTTTATGCCACAAAATAAAAACTTTCAAAAGCGTATCACCATTTTGGATGAGTGTTTTTCTAGTAGAACAGCACAATTTACCTTAGAAAAGTTAATAGAGACTGTAGCATCTAAATTGGAAATCAGTGTTTCGAGAAAAACTATTCAGAATGACATTAAGTATGTTAGAGAAACTATTGAAAATGAAAATAGTGCTCATATAGATTTTGATGAGTTTCCTGTATTTATTCCAAAACTATTTGAGGGTAAGAAAACAATATTTAAATATTCAAATCCAGATTTAGCTCTTGGAAATCAATTGTTGTCTAAAACAGACCAGGAACAATTGGGAGAAACTCTCGCTATCTTATCAAGATACAGTAATCGTCAAGATTTCTTTTGGTTGGATGAATTGTTTCCACGAATAAAATCAGCTTTTAATCTTGTCCATGAAGATTATAATGGTTTAATAAGCTACCAGAGCAATAGAGATTACTCAGGCCAATCATGGGTTGGTAAAATCTATAATCAGCTTATTCGTAAAAAAATAGTAATATTAGAATACAAGGGTTTCAAGGATGCTGAGGCTTATTTGCGAAGAATACATCCTTATCATTTAAAGCAATACAATAATAGGTGGTTTTTATTTGGTTGGGAGGAGTCTGAAAACTATACTGGCATTACCAATGTAGCTTTAGATAGAATTATTAAGATATCTGAAACCATTGAGGATATTATACCTAACGAAGTAGATTGGGCAGACTATTTTGACGAAATGATTGGGGTGTCAAGACCAAATGATAAAGAGGCTGTAGAGGTTAAATTAAGGTTCTCTGCAAAACGAATACCTTATGTAATCACCAAACCGATTCATGGAGCAAGTCAACGCCTTGACAGAAATGATCCTGAAGAGCGAACTATTATTTTAAACTTGTTACCTAATAATGAAATGTATCAAGCCATATTAGCATTTGGAAGAGATGTTGAAGTACTAGGTCCTGCGGAGGTAATTGAAAAAATGAAAGGATTTACAAAAACTATGGATAACTTTTATAATTAATCAGATATGCAATAATATTACACATCTAAAGCTCATATTTGTACTGTTATTAATTTAAATCACCAGTTATGAGTAAGAATGCAACAGTAAAGTGTCCAAATTGTAAAGAAGTATTTAAAGTTGATGATTCGGTTTATTCCAATATCGTCAAGCAGGTAAGAGACCAACAATTTCAAGAAGAGCTGTCCAATAGATTAGCTATCGCTGAAAATGAAAAAACATCTGCTGTTGAAATTGCAGAACAGAAGCTAATAAGCAACTATGTTCAACAATTAGCTGATAAGCAAAGAGAGATGGATTTACTAACTGAAAAGAGTAAATCTGAGCTAGCACAAGAGGTTTCAAAAAAGAATAGTAGAATTCAAGAACTAGAGTTCAAAATTGATAAAGCTGAGGTTGAAAAAAATTTAGAACTCTCTAATGCTGTTAAAAGTATTGAAAAAGAAAGAGATCAATTAGTTAATAATTTAAATGCTAAGGATACTGAAATGGAACTTAAAGAGAAATCTTTAAAGGAAGATTTTAGAAGAGAGCTTGAGCATGTGGCTAAAGATGTAAAGCTAAAAGAAGAGGAAATAGTTCGTCTAAAAGACTTCAAACAGAAATTGTCTACCAAAATGATTGGTGAAACTCTAGAACAACATTGTGAAATCGAGTTTAATAAATTACGTGCAACAGCGTTTCAAAATGCATATTTTGAAAAGGATAACGATGCATCAGGAGGTACCAAAGGAGACTATGTGTTCAAAGAAACAGACCACAATGGTAATGAGATTGTGTCTATCATGTTTGAGATGAAAAATGAAGGAGATGAAACCGCGACTAAAAAGAAAAATGAAGATTTCTTTGCCAAATTAGACAAAGATAGAAGAGATAAAGGTTGCGAATATGCTGTATTGGTTTCTTTATTAGAGTCTGATAATGAGTTTTATAACACAGGTATCGTAGATGTTTCTCACAAATACGAGAAGATGTATGTGATAAGACCACAATTTTTTATTCCCATCATAAGCTTATTGCGTAATGCCGGTATGAAGTCTTTACAATACAAAGAGGAATTAGCTGTAATGCGAAACCAAAATATTGATATTACTAATTTTGAGGATAAGATTAACGAATTTAAAACAGGTTTCGCAAGAAACTATGACCTGGCTAGTCGTAAATTTATGATTGCTATCAGTGAAATTGACAAAACCATCTCTCATTTAGAGAAAACAAAAGCAGCCTTATTATCTTCTGAAAATAACTTACGCTTGGCAAATAATAAAGCAGATGATTTAACGATTAAAAAGTTAACCTATGGGAATTCTACAATGAAGGAGAAATTTGAGGGGCTTAAAAACAAAACTTACTAATAGACTCATATGGATATTTTAAAAGGAAATATAGTCAAGAATATTATTGCTACTGAACCAGTAGAAATTACTTCAATACAAGATTTTGGGACTGATGTTAGTATTGAATATACTGGTGTTAATACAAAACAGAATGGTGATATAATTTTATCTAAAGATGAATTAGATAGGCTTAAATTAATTTCTCAAAAAGGATCATTTGATTTTAGTGGAGATCCAGCAAAGTTTACTCTATATACTGAAGCGGAAAGAATAAAGTCCGCATTTCAGTTTGACCCTTTGTTTGCGGTCAATTGTAGCGTAGTAGATCCTTTACCTCATCAGGTAGAAGCTGTATATAAATATATGCTTCCGTTACCAAGAATGCGTTTTTTATTAGCAGATGATACTGGAGCTGGAAAAACGATTATGACTGGACTTTTAATAAAAGAATTAATTCTTAGAGGTTTAATTGAACGTATTCTTATTATCACACCTGGTGGTTTAACAAAGCAATGGCAAGAAGATGAAATGGGATTAAAATTTAATTTTCAATTTAAGTTAGTTGATAGACCTATTTTCAATTCTGATCCAAATATTTTTAATAATTCTAATAAACTAGTAACCTCTATAGATTTTATCAGAAATGAGGATGTTCTTAATGTACTAAAGGATAGTACCTGGGATTTAATAGTAGTAGATGAAGCCCATAAACTATCTGCATATGACTACGGAACAAAAAGATATAGAAGTAAGCGATATGAAGCAATTGAGTTATTAGCACCCCAAACTGAGCATCTTTTATTGCTAACAGCAACACCCCATAGAGGAAGACAAGATACTTTTAGAAATTTATTACAACTCCTAGATAAAGATATCTTTTCCACCAATGAACTGGTTACTAATAGAATAAATAATGACAATGATGATGTCACGAATAAATTCTTCATTCGAAGACTAAAAGAGGATATGACTGATTGGCAAGGAGGTCCATTGTTTAAGCCAAGGCATACTAAGACAGTAGAATATAAGCTTACCGAAGTTGAAAAAAAATTATATGATCAAGTAACAAAATACTTAACTGTTAGAAGAGAAGAAGCAGCCGTACAAAATAACATTCATGTTTCTCTTGCCCTTATGGTGATGCAGCGTAGACTAACAAGTTCTATATATGCCATAATGCGAACATTGCAAAATAGATATAATGCTCTTAACGGACTAGTTGAGTTAATTCGTAAGAATCCAACGTTATGGAGTAAACGTATGGAATACGAAGTTGAATTCGATGATTATGATGATTATTCTGAATTATCTGATGATGAAAGAGAGTCTCTTGAAAGAATTTTTAGTGACCCAAGAAAATTTAAGCTTTTTACAACAGCAAAAAGTATACAGGATATTGAAGCTGAACGAAATCAGGTTTTAGGACTCAAGGAATTAGCTGAAGAACTTTATCATAACAATACCGAAGAACAAAAGTTAAAAAGATTGTGGCAATTCTTAACCGATGAAAATGTTTCTGGTGGTAGAAAGCTTGTATTATTTACAGAGCACAAAGACACATTAGATTACTTAGAAAAAAAACTAACCAACCAAGGCTATAAAGTTGAAACTATTTATGGACAAAAATCTGTGGATGAAAGACGCAAAGCACAAGATGAATTTGCAGGAGAAAGTCAAATTTTATTAGCTACAGATGCCGCTGGAGAGGGTATTAATCTACAGTTTTGTAATCTTTTGATTAATTGGGATATTCCTTGGAATCCAAATAGGCTTGAGCAGAGAATGGGAAGGATACACCGTTACGGTCAGAAAGAAGAAGTCTATGTATTTAATTTAGTTGCTCAAAATACAAGAGAAGGTAAGGTCATGAACAGGCTTTTGCAAAAACTTGATATTATCAGAGAACAAATAGGCAGTGACCGAGTTTATGACGTTATATCAGATGTTTTTCAGGGAGTAAATTTAGAGGATATATTAAAATCTACACTACAAGGAGAGGTAAATTCATTCAATAAAGCTATTGATAATGATTTTACAACTGAAAATGTAAAAGATAAAATTAAAGCTCAGAAAGAAAAACTGGCTTGTAAAAGAATTGATTTTGAATCAGCAAAGAAGTTAATGGATGATTCATTGGAAAAACGATTAATACCAATTTATTTAGAGCGATTTTTTAAAAAATCTTTTATTAGTCTTGGAGGAGTAATTAAAATTGAAAACGATTTTATTCATTTAAAACAAATCCCAAAAAAAATTAAGGTACATTTAAAAGAGCAATTCAATATTGGATATGATATAACTAAAATGATGTTTACGTTTCATAAAGAGGTTTTTCTTGACAAAAAGAAAACAGGAAAGTATGAACGCCTATATTATTTAAATCCCGGTAATCCAATATATGATGCGACTGTAGAATTAGTACTTTCTGAATATAAAGAAGAAGTTTTAAAAGGGACTATATTAGTTTCGCCAGAAGAAAAAGATCCATATTTTGCCTACTTTGTCAGATCACAGATTACAGATAAAACTAAAAAAGAAAATATTACAGATGAAAAACTGGCATTAGTTTGCAGTAAAAATGATGAGTTAGATATTACATCTCCTGCCAAGTTGATTGATTTAGTCCCACCTGTAGAGTACGCAAAAAAAATTGACATACCAGAACCTGTTAGCGAAGAACAGATTGTTAGATGGAGTTTTGTAAACATTACTAATCCCCAATTTGAGGAGGCTAAAATTAAAGTAAAAGAGGATATTGAATTGAGAAAAGAATATTTAGACCAAGGAATTTCTTCCATGATATTAAATCACACCTTAGAATTATCAGATTTGAGAGAAAAGTTATTATTAGGGAATGATAAAGTACAAGATAAAGTTGAAAAATTAGAACAAAAGATCATTGAATTAGAGGAGAGAAAAGAAAAACGAATGTCTGAATTAGACCAGCGTATGCAGTTAAATAGAAAATCTCCAAAGGTGATAGGGTCAGCATATGTAGTTCCATTATCACAAGTAGAATATAACTCTCATTATGGTATGAGCAGGGATGATGAAGTTGAACAAATTGCTATGGATATTGCTATGAAATACGAAAAAGAAGAAGGTTGGTTATGTGAGGATGTAAGTAGTAAAAACCTTGGTTTTGATTTAAAATCTGTAGACCCTGAGTTGATTAAAAGATATATTGAAGTTAAAGGACGAGCGGCTGAAGGTCCAGTAATGATCTCTGAGAATGAAATGAACCGTTTGAAACAATTAGGTAAAACAGCATGGTTATATATTGTTAGCAATTGTAAATCTAATCCAACCTTGCATCGGGTTAACGATCCCGGTAATAATTTAAACTATAAAGAGTTATCAAAAGGGATACAATATTTAGTATCATTAAAAGAATGGAAATCAAAATCAAAAAATTAATATGACATCAGAAATAGTAATAAATATTGACCAATTTATTAAAGAAAGAAAAGGGTTAATTCTAGATAAATTCTCATATTTACTAGCTATTTCAAAATCTAAATAGTTAGAAGAATGACCAAACCAAAAAAACTAATAGAAGTAGCAATGCCGGTAAAAGAAATATCGGCAGAAAGTGTAAGAGATAAATCCATACGCCATGGTCATATTTCTACTTTGCATTTATGGTGGGCAAGGCGGCCTTTACCGGTTTGTAGAGCGGTTGTGTTTGCAAGTTTGGTTCCCGATCCTTTGGATGAAAATTGCCCAGAACAATTCAAAAAAGCTGTTGAAATATTGCTAGGAAAAAAGAATGATTTACCTGGTGATCCTTACAAACCTTATGAAGACATCCCACATACGGTTGTTGTGGATAAAATGGAGGATAATCTACGCAATAGATTGATGATGTTTATTGGTAAGTTTTCAGATAAATATGTGTTAAACGAGAGACTAGGTAAAAAGACACCATCTAAAGATCAGTTGCACCAATTTTCATTGATAACTTGGGATAATAGGAATGACAATAAAATTATAGGCAGAGCCAGAAAGCTAATTTATGTCAGTCATAATTCAGAATCTGAAAAATCAGCAAAAGAGCTATTATTAGATTATGATGATTTAAATAAAGCTATTAAAAAAGCAGAG
>Ga0209136_1002352_pt1 | contig 11540 bp, 9 predicted proteins | sample SaaInl0LU_22_DNA_FD_184640 | JGI IMG/M metagenome (GOLD analysis project Ga0209136, IMG submission 184640) | Marine microbial communities from expanding oxygen minimum zones in the Saanich Inlet - ESP_90LU_22_DNA (SPAdes) (version 2) | ecosystem: Environmental > Aquatic > Marine > Intertidal zone... | reverse complement strand
GCGTTTTCGGATTTCTGGCCGGATCATCAACTGGCCCGGGGCTGCTGCTTGTTCCCTTTATGCTTGGTTATGGATTATCGCGGACCAGCTTTGTTGCCACGCTTGCGGTGATTGCTGCGCTGACCCATGTTGCACGCGCTGCCACATTCGGCAGCATCGGCCTGATCGGGCAGGAGGTTTTGATCCTTGGGCTGATTGGTGGTGCAGCAACAATACCAGGCAATATGCTTGGCAAAGTAATACTCAAGAAAATGACCAACCATAAACATGAAATCTTGGTCGATTTGATGGCGTTTGGTGGCGGGGTTAATTTCCTTTATCTAGCCTTGGCCTGATGGCCAGAAAGCCAAAGACGGGAAACCACTTTAATGCACAAGAACCTGCTTTAGAAAATTTTGGGTTCGGGCATTTTCTGGAGCTTCGAAAAATTGTTTTGGATCATTTTCCTCGATAATCTGACCCTGATCCACAAAGATCACTCGATTGGCAATTTTACGGGCGAACCCCAACACATACGTGACACAAACCTGCAGAGGTTATGACGTAGTTAAGTAGGTTGGGATTCCGGTTGGACAAGAAATGGCGCGTGTTGATACTATTCTTTCGACCACACCAAGGAACAAATGTATTGTCGCTGTCTCAGGTAATATGGCGGCATGGGAACGGATCAGTTAAATGAGTTGGCCAGATGAAGAGTCCATCGTCGCGATATAATTATGGCCTTTTATGTACTAACGTTCAAAGTGAATCGGTTTAAGGGGGTTGATCACGGCTATAGGTGGAGTCCTGGATAAGCTATACTACTTTAAGCGAGGTAAAAAATGGCTGAAGAACATGATTTAAGTATGATGGAAAACCTTTATTGGTGGGGTATTCCCACTCTTTTTAGGTGCCCGCAAGACGAGCTTAAAACTGCTGATATTGCCCTTGTTGGGGTTCCTCATTCGACTGGTAATGGAACGACTGAACGTGATCAGCACCTGGGTCCACGTGCCGTGAGGAATGTATCCGCACTCCAACGTCGAACACATGGTGATTTCAAAATCAACCCATGGAATGAAGCAAAAATTATAGATGCCGGTGATGTCCCTTTACCGCGGGCAAATGATAATGAACATTGCATTGAACAAATAACTAATTTTTACAAAGCTGTCGATAACTCTAATACTCGTCCTGTTTCAATTGGGGGTGATCACTCGATTACCGGAGGAATCATACAAGGGCTTGCTAATGGAGTTTTGACGAAAGGTGAAAAGATCTGTTTTTTACACCTCGACGCTCATACCGATGTTTTTACCACTGTTGACCATTTTCTTGGTGCACAAAAATCTGCAGCCCATTGGGGTGCGTATTTACCTGACCAAGGCATGATTGATCCAAAAAATTCAATGCAGATTGGTCTACGAGGCCACCCACGAACGCTGGATTGGCTGCAACCGTCTTACGACTATGGTTATAACATTGTAACTATGAAAGAATATCGCGAGCGTGGCGCTCTTGATGTTGTAGAACAGGTGAAAGCAGTGCTTGATGGGCGGCCTGTATACATAACGTTTGATCTTGACTGCCTCGACCCTTCTGTTGCGCCGGCAGTTTCTAATATTGAACCAGGCGTCAAAGGCTTTTCTATTGATGAGGCGATTGAACTTCTGCGTGCAGTTCGGGGAATGAATATCATTGGCGGTGATGTGGTTTGCTTGATGCCAACAAAAGATAGCCCAAATCAGATAACTGCAATGGTTGCAGCCGCCGTTATGTTTGAGATGATTTCGATGATAGCCGAATTAAAAGTAAAAAACGCGATAGTTTGAAATAAACTTAACTTGGAGAACCATTCTGGAAGCGTTTTTTGTAATCTTAGTTCTTGCTGCGGCACTTTTGCACGCATTTTGGAACCTAATTTTAAAGAGCGCTGAAGATAAGGCTGTTGCTGTGATGTCGATTTTTTTTAGCAGCTTGCCTTTAGCTTTGACTGGGCTTTGGATCGGAGGTCTTCCAAGAGTGTCAGCCCTACCAGTGATTTTGCTGAGCGCAATATTACAGACTGGTTACAGTATATCACTTTTTAAAGCATACGATCAGGGTCAATTAAGTAGCGTGTATCCAGTAGCTAGAGGCTCTGCGCCAGTATTTATTTTCATCCTTAGCTATGTCTTTTTTGACCCTGAGATTCCAGTAAAAACTTTTCTTGGGATTTTATTTATTTGTGCCGGTCTGGTTGCATATGGGCTAGTTCAGTTATTGCAAAATCAGGGGGAAAGCCGGCAGCTTGCTTTTGCATTAATTACAGGTCTATTCATCGCTTTATATTCAATTACGGATGCTTACGGTGTGCGGTTGGTAGGTAGTGCCTTATCTTTTTTTGGGGCTATGGCCCTGTTTAACCGTCTATTCCTGTTTTTGTATCTGATTGTGTTAGAAAGAAATTTCTTGCCACGCTTTGTCCACGGCTACCGTCATAGCTATATTCTTGGCGGTTTGATCTCTTTTATCTGTTATTTAAGTATTCTCCATGCTTATCAGCATTTGCCAGTGGCGTTAGTGTCTTCCTTGCGGGAGACATCTATTCTTTTTGCGATTTTACTTGGTGCTCTGTTTTTGAAAGAAAAGATGACCGCAGATAAGATTGCTCTGGTCCTGGTTTTAGCTCTCGGTATTGTTTTTCTTTATCCAGCATAAAACATAAAAAAACTGGTGCGCAATTTCTTTGCGCACCAGTATCTATTAGGCAGCCCTATTTTTTCGGCTCAGTTTTCCCGTCGTAACGCTTTTTCCATTTCTTTACAATACGATCTTTGTTGGCAGCCGCCCAAGCAAACTTGTTATCAATCAACTTAGCATTTACCTCTTTGAAGAAATTTGGAAGCTTTGGATCTGGTGTGATTTTGGATGTGTCGGCAATAATTGACTGACGCTCACCAAAAAGCTCCATCCCTCTGCCAAGTGTCCAATCAATGAGGCGCTTTGAGTCCTCAAGGTTTTTTGTTCCCTTCATGATTGCTACAACCTGCATCTCCCAACCAATTCCCTCCTCAGGAATAATCATTTCCATTGGTGCGCCAGCTTTGATGATTTTAATGGCGCGGCCAGGCCAAGAAATACCGATAGGAAATTCACCTGACCCAGATTGTTTACATGGCTTTGAACCTGAGTGAGTGTAAACACCAACATTTTTATGAAGGGCATCCATATATGTCCATGCTGCATCTTCACCCATAACCTGTATCCAACTTGATACATCCAGGAACCCTGTTCCAGATGAGTTTGGATTTGGCATTGAAATCAGTCCTTTATATATGGGATTAGTTAAATCTGCCCAGCTCTTTGGCTTTGGTAAACCGAGCTTTTTTGCTTCTATTGTGTTCCAGCAAATACAACCAGCCCATCCGTAGTTACCAACCCAATTCACTTCCCCTTCTTTGTCAACATACCGCTGATCAATTTTATCCATTCCTTTTGGTGTATAAGGGTGGAACATGCCTTGCGTTTCCATCTTCAAAGCCACGGTCGCAGCCATTTCAAAAAGGACATCAGCTTGCGGGTTGTCCTTCTCTGCCATCATTTTCGCTGCCATTGTGCCAGTGGACTCACGAACCACTTTTACCTTGATATCAGGATTGTCTTTTTGAAAATTGTCCATGTAATATTTAAGGTTATCAGCATCAGTGCTCGAATAAACCAAAAGGTCACCTGCGTTTGCGGCGCTGGTAAGCATTAGCGATGTAAAAATGCCCACAGCTAATTTTCTATAATTAAACTTCATTTCCATATCTCCCTATCCCGTAATAATCATAAGACACTCTAGGTTGTCCAATACCAGTGTGTAAATGTTGGCTTATAGAAGTTAACATTGATGAAAGCCGAACCATTACATAATGTGGCCGCCATAACCAACGGAAAGCTAAAATTGGCCTCAGCCACGTTAACACCCCATAATGCGGCCACGCATCTGAAAAAATGAGTCTTTTTAGAAAAGATGGTTTTTCAGTGCCGCGGAGCGCCAGTCGTTGATTAGGCTTTCTAGTACAATTTTTTGCAGCTCATTTTTGGTGTGAGTTGATCATCGAACGTATATGGCTAAGCTCACTTTGTCCTTGGTCATAGCGGCCACATTCTGCAGTGGCTGGGTAAACGCGCAAAACCCGCAAATCATTATGGCTCATGGGGTAGAGGTATAATTTCAATAGTTTGGCTTTCATCAATGTTAACTTCTACAAGTCAACATTTACACAACTGAAATTTATGGTAAGTGATTAAAGATGAGGAATTATTGTCACATGTTTCCTCGGTGAGGCCCAATTGCCGGGTCTCAGATTGAGTGCTATCTATTTTTAAATGTCACGCTTGAGAGGTTCAAGAAGAGTAATGGAAAATACAAGTTCTTACCTATCAACCAAAAAACTAAGCAAATTCTTCGGTGAATTTCTAGCGCTTGATAATGTTTCCATAGACATAAACGCTGGTGAGTTTGTCTGTTTCCTCGGCCCTTCAGGTTGTGGCAAGACTACATTGCTGCGTTGTATAGCTGGTCTAGAAGTGCAGTCGAGTGGGGCAATTATTCAAAACTCAGAAATAATTTCCGGTTTACCAACCTCTCAACGTGATTTTGGTATTGTTTTTCAGTCTTATGCTCTTTTTCCAAACCTTTCATGTTTTCAAAATATTTCCTACGGCCTAGAAAACCTTGGCTGGAACAAAAAAGATATAACCAAGCGAGTGGAAGAATTACTGTCACTCGTTGGGTTGTCAGACCACACCAAAAAATACCCAAGCCAACTGTCTGGCGGTGAGCAACAAAGGATTGCTCTCGCGCGCGCTATCGCTACATCACCAAACCTTTTGTTGTTGGATGAGCCGCTCTCCGCGCTAGATGCAAAGGTACGGGTTCATCTGCGACAAGAATTAAAGAATTTTCATCGCAGGCTCGGTCTAACAACAATAATGGTAACTCACGATCAGGAGGAAGCTCTAGCTATCGCAGATCGTATTTTTGTAATGGACCGTGGAAAGATAATGCAATCCGGCACGCCGGAGGACATATACGCCAACTCAAGAAACCCATTTGTTGCCAACTTTATTGGAATGACTAATTTCATTGAAGGAAAAGTTCTGAACAAAAACGTCATAGAAATAGACAATAAGCAACTAGATTTTATTGGCCATGGTTATACAAAAGGTACAAAGGTTTTGGTTGCTGCTCGGCCTGAATGCATCCAGCTTTCCAAGAAGACCGGTAAAAATATATTTAATGGAACGGTAGTTGATGTCGAATTTCTAGGGTCGTTTCTCAGAATTTACCTCGAAACCTCATTTATGCCAAACCAACGTTTGATAATTGATAAGCCAATGATTGGTGTTTTTGACAAATCCACTGCGATTGGGGATGTTTTAGGTTTTACAATGTCGCCAACCTACCTAAACGTTTATGAATGTGAAGAGTAAAATGCTAGGTCTTAAGTCTAAATCACTAGCAGCCGATAAATCAGATAAAATTGGCAGAGTGCTTGTTTTCGTTTACTTAGTTCTGTTCTTTTGCTTTCTGGTTTTACCGCTTTTTGCGTTGATGTCCAAAAGCATGCAAAATGCGGATGGTGCCTTTATTGGCCTTGAAAATTTTGCCGTCTACCTAAAAGACCCAACCCTGTTCAAATCCTTTTTCCACAGTCTTTTTGTTGCTTTTGTTTCCACAGTAATAGTCGTTTTTCTGGGCTTTTTGTATGCATTTGCTTTGCAATGCACGTGCATTCCATACAAGGGATTTTTCAAAGTGATCTCCTTGATCCCGTTGCTTAGTCCATCTATCCTTGCCGCAATTGCCCTTGTTTATTGGTTTGGTAACCAAGGCGTTTTCAAAGACTTGCTCTTGGGAAACTCAATCTATGGCCCAATAGGCATTATAATAGCCTCGGTTTATTGGACTTTTCCGCATGCACTTATGATTTTGTCTACCTCCTTGTCATTATCAGATGCACGCCTTTATGAAGCCTCTGATGCACTTAAGGCGTCAAAGCTCAGGACATTTTTTACTGTTACTGTACCGGGCGCCAAGTACGGCATCATAAGCACCACTTTTGTTGTTTTTATCCTTGTTTTCACTGACTTTGGTGTTCCTAAAGTTATCGGAGGAAATTACAACGTGCTCGCCACGGACATCTATCGTGAAGTGGTTGGAATGCAAAACTTTCAAATGGGGGCAGTTATATCAATAGTATTATTGGTCCCGGCATTACTTGCGTTTGCTTTTGATCAATTTTTCCGAAAAAGACAGGCATCCCAGTTAACCTCCAGAGCAGTCGTTTATGTGCCAAAGCCACATAAAATGCGTGACACTCTTCTTCTCTGCTATTGTTTGTTTATTACAATATTAGTTCTTTTAATGCTGGGCATGGCTCAGTTTGGGGCTTTGGTGAAATTTTGGCCATATAATCTTTCGCTAACCTTGAGCCATTATAACTTTGAAGTGGCCGGGCTCGGCTGGGACTCGTTCTATAACTCTATTCGTATGTCACTTTGGGCAGCGTTTTTTGGAACTGTAATAATTTTCATTGGCAGCTACCTGATCGAAAAAATGCGCTCGGACAAAAGCCTGAGGGATGTCCTTCAGATGATTGCGCTTATGCCGATGGCAATACCTGGAATAGTCCTTGGGCTTGCATATATTTTCTTTTTCAACATGAAGGATAACCCTCTAAATTTTATTTATGCCACAATGATAATTTTGGTAATAAACACGATAGTTCATTTTTATACTGTGTCCCACTTATCGGCTATTACAGCGATAAAAAAATTAGACCCAGAGTTTGAGTCAGTTTCACTTTCACTTAAAGTTCCTATTTATAAAATGTTTTTCCGAGTGACTCTGCCGGTGTGTCTACCAACAGTGTTTGATATTTTCATCTACCTCTTTTGTAATGCAATGACGACTGTTTCCGGTGTTATTTTCCTTTATTCGTATGACACAACATTGGCATCAGTTTCGTCCATACACCTTGATGAGCAGGGTGATGTGGCTGGAGCAGCGGCTATGGCAATGTTAATCGTTTATATCTCATTTCTTGTGCGCGGCGTTCACACTATCGTATCAACGTTTCTTCTGAAGAGAGCGCAGGCTTGGAAAAATATCTAGAATTGAGAGAAAAGAAACGGAATATCTCAAGAGTTGAAATACCAGGCCACAAAGCCAGCCTTTTGCTGACTGCGTTTCCGGGTAGAACCTCAGCTAATACATTCTCGACAAAAAAGATGTCATCTGTGTTTAACCTACTAGGGAACGAAGGTTGTTCACATTTTCTTTCTTTAGTAGAGGATGACGAATTCGATAATTATTGCTGTAAAGCGGTGCTTGAGGCTGAGGCAAAAAAAAGATTGATTAATTGGGTTCATCTTCCAATAGGCGATATGGACATACCAAAAAATGACACGTTATATGGATTAAATAAAATTCGTCCACAACTTTTGGAAGCAATTAACAGAGATCTTTCGATTGCAATCCACTGTATGGGGGGGTTGGGCCGTTCTGGGACTATTGCTGCAATAATTTTGGCTGACCTTGGCATTCCTTTGCAATCGGCAATAGACAGAGTCCGTCAATTTCGGCCCGGAGCGATTGAAACAAAGGCTCAAGAGAATTTTGTATTACATTCATCACTGAATTGACAGCAGCTCTCTTTTTTGGCGCACGCAGACACCCGATGTATTCTGACAAGAATACCGGCATTTGTTCCGTTCAGGTTACAACAAACTCCTTTGCGGAATACCCTTGAAGATAAAGTAAGCCGAGAAGGTTAGTGTAGTTCAGCTGCAGTGGTATTGTATCAAGAAGAAGCCTTTGGCCCTGGAAAGCGACCCCCATCCCAGAATGGCTCAGCATTTCGAGGTCGTTAGCGCCATCTCCAATTGAGGCCGTTGCAGAAATGTCTATGCCCAAGCGTGTGCAATACTCTGTCAAATATTCTGCTTTTGCTTTGCGATCAAGAATGGGCCGCGACACCTCTCCCGTGATAACGTTTTCATTTATTAACATGTGATTGCCATGATAGCCGTGAAAACCACAAAGACTCGAAACATGACCAAGCAGAAAGTCAAATCCGCCAGAAACAAGATAGCATTTCGAGTCATTTGCGCGCATGGTTTGCACAAGGCTTACGGCTCCGTCATTCAAAACAACCTGATCAAGCAGTGCCTCCAGAAGTTCGACGGGCTCGCCAGCAAGCAATTTTACGCGATCGACAAGAGCTTCTGAAAAATCTATCTCGCCGGCAATAGAGCGCTCTGTAATAGCCTCTACGGCGCCCCCTACTCCAGCCAATTGCGCCAATTGATCGAGAGACTCGGAAGTGATAATCGTACTATCCATATCAGCAATTAGAAGTTTTTTTCGGCGTTCCTGCAGCGCAACAATATTTACATCTATATTCTCCACTGATGCTCTCGTTCTCAGAGCGAGAAAGGAATCTGTGTTAAGAGCCTCGCTTATTGTGAAGCTCTCCTCGGGTTTACATATAATCTCGGCGGCTAGCCCATAATGAAGCCACTGCGCATTACCCTGCGGATAAAATGGTTGGAGTTCGAGTCGAAATCTTTCTAACCAGAAATTTGCCGTTTCTAAGTTTTTGTTTTTGCTTCGTAGCGTGTTTTTGCAGGACACATACTTTTCCGAAGTGGAAAAAACTATGGCGTGGCTCATGGTTAGGTTTCTTTCCAAAAGTTTAATTCAGATGCTGAAAACCTTCACGTGTTTGTGGTTTAGCTCTACTAAAGGTCCGTTGTCAGGGGTTTCGGAACCATAAACAGCTTACACTAAGAAAGAGTTCAGTTCATCTTATTGGATGCATTATGCGTGGTATTTTTTGAGATGCAGCGCCGCGTATAAAATGTCGTTCGTTTGACCTTTTCCCTTACCTTCAGCCTCAAGTTGTTTGTTTTTTGGCTTTGAGCCCAGACTTAGCAAGGTTAGTAGCTCATCGTTGTAAACTCACCTGACTTAGGCACCAAGGGTTGACCGGAAAGGTGTGCCATTCGCTGGCTTCTATCCATTTGCCTAAGTGGTATCCAACCAGATTTATTGGAGCCCTTTCATGCTACTGAATGACGTTGGCAAAAGGGTGTTACCTCGATTAAGTCTGATCGCATCAGCATCAATTGAAATAAATGACATAATAGGTGTCAGGATTCACTTTTTAATCTTCGTCAACTAGCCGCGAATTAAGGAGCTTTCCTTTGCGCGAGAGAATAGGGTAGGCGATGGTAGCGATTTGGCTATTGAACTCCTTAAAAGCAAGGCTGGTTTCAAGGTGCAAATCGCTTGTTTCAAGGCTTTCGGTGAGGCCAGTAGCAAGGCGCTTAAGATGGCTTTTTCGGCTCTTTCTCTGCCGGCGAGAGAGCTCAGACTTTTCTTCCACTAGCTGTCGTGCGATGTCCACATCACGGGAGACAAGCACGTTGCTCGCGAGTGAAATGTTAGCAATGATGCGGTCATGCATTCCTTCTAGCTCACTTAGGCCTTTAGTGGAAAAGCGAAGATCTTCTTTTGCACGGGTTAAAGCCAGTGGCGACAGGGTTTTAGCAACGATATTCCCTGCAGCTTCAATGGCGATCGCGAACTCAAGGAGGTGACGGAGCTGGCGACGATGGCTGTTTGAGGTGATGTGCTGTGAAAGTTCACCAGAATAATGGCGAATACCATCAAACGCATCATTAAGACGCTTGTTGTTTTCGATAATTTTTTTGTTTTGTTGTTTATCATATCTGTCAAACAGGGTCATAATTGGGAGCATCATATCCTGCGTAAGTAGCAGCATGCGGTGAATCTCGCGCTGAATACATGCCAATGCTAGTGCTGGGGTGCCCAGAGTGTTTTTATCAAGCACAGAGCGATAATGTGCTGGTACATCCTCGTTTGGAGCGTGGTGTTCTGGCAACAATTGTGCCGCACATCTTCCAATCAATTCGCTAAATGGGATAACTACAAGTAACATTGCGTTAAATATGATGTGAGTGAGTATTATCTGCTGCCCCACATGGATTTCTGATAGAAGTCCGAACAACGGTATGCGATTTACCATCACCACCATGCCAAACGCGGCGCCACCCCGGATGAACAGGTTCATTAACGGTAGTTGGCGTGCCTTCGGTGACATCGTGCGGGTCATCCAAATTGGAAGAAGCGACGAGCCAAAATTAGCTCCGAGTACTAACGAGACACCTACCATTAGCGGCAGAGCCTCGCTTGCTACGAGCGCCACAAACATCAGTACGGCGGCAACAGATGAATGCAACAGAAAGGCTAAGAGAGCCCCCATCAGAAAAGCAGTTAAGAAATCGCGCTCAAGGATTAAGGCAAAATTTGGCAGGAAACTGCTGTTGCTGAGTGGTGACACGTTGGTACGGATGAGGCTTAGAGCTAGCAGTATTAACGCTACACCCATTATAACCCGACCGATTTGCCTGAATAGTGGCGTTTCAGATTTAAGGAGCATCAGCCCGCCCACTACAAGCATAAGTGGCGCTAGCCACCGAATGTCGAGGCTAAGAAACTGTATCACCAGCGCTGAGCCAAGGTCAGCCCCTAGTGTGGCTGCCAAGCCTAATTCAAAGGAAAGCACAGATGAACCCAGAAGCCCTGAAACCAGGATCGTAACTGCCATTGAAGACTGCATGATGACGGCAAGTAGGGCGCCACAAAATGTCGCGTTTAACTTTGCCCTGGAACGCATCATAACTCGCCGGAATGATGGTCCATAAGCCTGTTCAACCCCTGTCTGCACCATCTTGACTGCAAACAATAAGAGAACAGTTGCGCCGGCAATGTTGAGCAGGAATTCAATAATCGGCATAAATTTCAGGCCTTAAATTAAAATCACAGATTTGCAGTTTGATAATTGAATTTTAATGCTGCACATATATTATCATCAAAAAACTCACCAAAACTGAGTAAATGCTGAGATAAACGTTGCGAGATTTACTCATTTAGAGACGATAGTTGGGTTGAAAAGCCAATTTATGCATTCTTTTCGGTTGCGGTTGCGAGAACACACAGCAATTCAAACATAATGGATACCCCCACCCACCCTGTTCCTCCAGATGGGTCAAAAGGTGGGGACACCTCGACAAGGTCGGCACCAATTAAATTAAGCCCCGCTAACTTGCGGACAATCCGTTGGGCTTCATATGACGTGAATCCACCGATTTCAGGCGTTCCGGTACCTGGCGCATAGGACGGGTCAATCGCATCAATGTCAAAACTGACATAGGTTGGGGTATCACCGACGATTTTACGCGCCTTGTGCATGACGGCATCTAGCCCGGTCTCATAGACTTCATCTATGGTAATGATGTGAACACCATTCTGCCTTCCCCATTTAATATCCTCACCATCATACATGGTGCCGCGAATGCCGATTTGCACAACGCGCGTCGGATCCAAAAGCCCCTCTTCAATGGCGCGGCGAAATGGCGTGCCATGGGTGAATTTTGAACCGCCAAAATATTCGTCAAAAAGGTCAGTATGCGCATCAATATGAATCATTGATAATGGGGCT
>Ga0209136_1002346_pt1 | contig 11564 bp, 11 predicted proteins | sample SaaInl0LU_22_DNA_FD_184640 | JGI IMG/M metagenome (GOLD analysis project Ga0209136, IMG submission 184640) | Marine microbial communities from expanding oxygen minimum zones in the Saanich Inlet - ESP_90LU_22_DNA (SPAdes) (version 2) | ecosystem: Environmental > Aquatic > Marine > Intertidal... | reverse complement strand
TTTATATCTTTTAAACCAAGTTGTTGCAATACTTCAGTTATTCCAAAATTTGTCATTTTGTAGTTTAATTTTAGTTGTTTACATTCGAAGAACGAATTTACGAATAAAAACATACATATAAAAAATTAACAAAAACAATATTATTTGTTTAAAATACAACAATTAGATGAAAAAAATCACGGTTTTATTTGCTTTTTTAACCTTATTTATAGGTTGTAATACAACCACTGAAAACAACACCAATGTGTTAGCAAATCAACAAGAAAAAATTAATGATTTTGCGATCATCATTCATGGAGGAGCTGGAACTATTTTAAAGAAAAACATGTCTGATGAAAAAGAAGCAGAATATAAAGCCAAATTAGAAGAAGCAATTAAGGTTGGGCATTCCATTTTAAAAAATGGAGGAACAAGCCAAGAAGCTGTGATGAAAACAATTCAAATAATGGAAGAATCGCCATTATTTAATGCTGCTAAAGGTGCTGTATTTACTAATGCAGGAACCAACGAATTAGACGCTTCTTTTATGGACGGTAAAACATTAAATGCGGGTGCAGTTGCAGGTGTTACCAATGTAAAAAGCCCTATAGAATTAGCGATTAAAGTGATGACAGACTCAGAGCATGTAATGCTTTCAGGAAAAGGAGCATCAACATTTGCAAAAGAAAACGGATTGGAAATTGTTGATCCAAGTTATTTTTATACAGAAAGAAGATTTAAATCTTTAGAGCGAATTAAGGAAAGAAAAAAAACTGAATTAGATCATGATGATAAGACAGCAGCTTTTTATGATGCTGATATAAAAAATGCAAAGTTTGGTACAGTTGGTTGTGTGGCTTTAGACAAAGATGGTAATATAGCTGCAGGTACTTCTACAGGTGGTATGACTAATAAAAGATGGGGTAGAATTGGTGACGCGCCAATAATTGGTTCAGGTACTTATGCAAATAACTTAACTTGTGGAGTTTCCTCTACAGGTTGGGGTGAGTATTTTATAAGAAGCCAGGTAGCTTACGATATTTCTGCTCAAATGGAATATCAACAAAAAACCTTAAAAGAAGCTACGCAAAATGTAATTCAAAATAAATTAACCAAACTTGGTGGTACAGGAGGTGTTATTGCTTTAGATAATAATGGAAATATGGCCTTTGAGTTTAACACAGCAGGAATGTATAGAGCGTCTATGGATGATCAAGGAGAATTGATTATTAAAATTTATAAAGAATAATTTTGATATAAAATCTATCCTATTAATCAACAGGAACTACAATTTCATCAAAAATAGCGTTGTCTTCTGTATCTTTGCCTTTGTAAAATTTAAATACGTAGTCTTTTTCTTGTAAGACATGAATTGGTAGTCTTATTTCTTTTTCAATATTTTCTTGGCTACAGGCTGATGCTAAATCTTCAATACCATCAATTGCTACAACTCTTGTATTTCTTTCTTTAGAATAATAAAGTTCTTTAAAATAAAAACAACTGTTAGGTAAGGTATATTTTAATACAATAGTATCTGAAGTTCTATACGTAAAACGAGCTGGAGTAATAGCCTCATCTATAGGAAATGTAGTTATTCTAAAAAGAGGCGCTTCTTCACTACAAGACATAACACAAAGTAAAGTAAGAAAGAGGAATATTCTTTTCATAAGGCACTACTTTTTAAGTTTCCAATTAAAATAACATCAGTTTTTTCTATAAGTGCTATTTTTGTTGTCATAAAATGAAAAACGATTTATTCAGCATACAATCCGAAAAGCAATTTACAAAAAATGCTTTACATGTTTTTAAACACCAATTTAAAAATAATAAAGTGTACCGTTCTTTTTGTGACCTTCTGTATGTTCATCCATCAGATGTTATTAAAGTAGAAGACATTCCGTTTTTACCCATTCAGTTTTTTAAAACAAGAAAGGTTTTATCATCAACAGAAGAAATTCAACAACAATTCACAAGTTCTGGTACAACAGGAAGTACAACTAGTAAGCATTTAGTTACAGATATTACTCTTTACAAAGAAAGTTACTTAAGAGGATTTCACCATTTTTATGGAGATATACAAGAGTATGTGGTATTAGCTTTGTTGCCTAATTATTTAGAAAGAAAGGGATCTTCTTTGGTATATATGGTCAATGATTTAATTCAGAAAACAAAAAATGCTGAAAGTGGGTTTTACTTGAATAATTTAGACGATTTAGCTCAGAAGCTAATTAAATTAGATAGAAGTGGCCAAAAGATTTTACTAATTGGTGTCTCTTTTGCGTTGTTAGATTTGGTTGAAAAATATCAGTTTAACTTAAAAAATACTACAATTATGGAAACTGGTGGTATGAAAGGTAGACGAAAAGAATTGATTAGAAGTGAACTGCACGCTATTTTATCAAAAGGGTTTGCAGTAAAGGAAATTCATTCTGAATATGGAATGACAGAGCTTTTAAGTCAAGGTTATTCTAAAGGAAATGGAATTTTTGAAACGCCACCTTGGATGAAATTTTTAACTAGAGATACAGAAGACGCCTTAACTATTTTAGATAAAGGTAAAACAGGTGGTATTAACGTTATTGATTTGGCCAATTACAATTCGTGCTCATTTATTGCCACACAAGATTTAGGTAAAGTATACAATAACAATACTTTCGAAATTATTGGAAGATTTGACAATTCTGATATTAGAGGATGCAATTTAATGGTGTTGTAAACACAACCTCTATGACTAGTATATATTAAGTTACAATTAATAGATAATAGGTTTTTTTACCTTTTTGTAAAAGCACGTATTTCGAATCAATTAAATCTTCTTTTGTTATAACAAAATCATCTTTAACTTTTTCTTTATTTACAGAAATTGCATTTTCTTTTAGAGCTCTCCTAGCTTCTCCATTAGATTTTAAAAAGTTGGTTTCTGCAGCTAAAGCAGCAATCATGTCTAAACCATTTTCTACTAAAGATGCAGCTACTGTTGCTTGTGGCACTCCATCAAAAATATCTAATAAGGTTTTTTCATCTAAAGATTTTAAGTCTGATGCTGTAGATTTTCCAAATAAAATATTAGAAACTTTAATTGCTTTTTCATATTCCTCTCTACCATGCACAAGCACTGTAACTTCTTCTCCTAAACGTTTTTGTAAAATTCTTGTATGAGGCGCTTCTGCGTGTTCAGCAACTAAAGAGTCTATGGTTTCTTTGTCTAAGAACGTGAAGATTTTAATGTATTTTTCTGCGTCCTCATCAGAAGTATTTAGCCAGTATTGGTAAAATTTGTAAGGAGATGTTCTATTGGCATCTAACCATACATTTCCGCCTTCTGATTTTCCGAATTTAGAACCATCAGACTTTGTAATTAATGGGCAAGTTATGGCATACCCTTTTCCATTTCCTATTCTACGAATTAATTCAGTTCCTGTAGTTATATTTCCCCATTGATCTGACCCCCCCATCTGAATCGTAGTACTATTCTCTCTAAATAAATGCAAGAAATCGTAACCTTGCACCATCTGATACGTAAATTCTGTAAAAGACATTCCGTCTTTAGATTCAGAGCTAATTCTGTTTTTTACAGAATCTTTAGCCATCATGTAATTTACGGTGATGTGCTTACCAATATCTCTAATAAATTCTAAGAAAGAGATGTCTTTCATCCAATCATAGTTGTTTACTAAAATAGCCGCATTCTTTTCGTCTGATGCAAAGTCTAAGAAATGACCCAATTGTGCTTTCACACATTCTTGGTTATTTCTTAGAGTAGTTTCATCTAATAAATTACGTTCTGCAGATTTTCCTGAAGGATCTCCAATCATACCTGTTGCACCACCTACTAAAGCAATGGGTCTATGACCACATCTTTGGTAGTGAGCTAATAACATAATAGGTACTAAATTTCCAATATGTAAAGAATCTGCTGTAGGGTCAAAACCTACATAGGCACTTCTCATTTCTTCTAACAAATGTTCTTCAGTTCCTGGCATGCTATCATGTAACATTCCTCTCCATTGTAATTCTTCAATAAAATTCTTCATTGTAATCAATTTATCAGTTGGCAAATATAACTTTATCAACCAAAATATACTAAATTCGTAGTATGATTTTAGTTACTGGAGGTACTGGTTTGGTTGGTTCGCATTTATTGTATCATTTAAGTGTAAATAATGATAAAATAAGGGCGATTTACAGAACGGAAGCATCTCTAAAAAAAGTAAAAAAAGTCTTTTCTAATTACACTTCAGATGTAAAGTTATTTTCTAAAATAAAATGGTTTAAAGCAGATATTACAGATGTACCTTCTATGAAACCAGCTTTTGCAGACATTAAATACGTTTTTCATTGTGCAGCTTTAATTTCTTTTAATCCTAAAGATTATAGAGAAATGCGTAAAGTAAATATACATGGTACAGCCATTTTAGTTAATCTGGCTATAGATGTAAAGGTTAAGAAGTTTTGCTTTGTAAGCTCTATTGCTGCTGTTGGTAATGCTATGCAAGGTAATTTGGTAGATGAAGAATGTGAGTGGAATAAAGAGCAAGATAATAGTGGTTATTCCATTACCAAATTTGGTGCAGAAATGGAAGTTTGGAGAGCTAGTCAAGAAGGAGTGGATGTTGTTATTGTTAATCCTGGTGTAATTTTAGGAAGCGGTTTTTGGAATGCTGGATCAGGAAAATTATTTACCCAAGTTTACAAAGGATTTAAATATTATACAGAAGGTATTACAGGTTTTGTTGCTGTACAAGATGTTGTAAAACCGATGATTCAATTGATGCAATCTTCAGTTAAAAACGAACGATTTATATTGATTTCTGAAAACAAATCTTTTAAAGATGTCTTTTTTAGTATTGCTGATGCTTTTGGTAAAAAAAGACCTTACAAAAAAGTAAAAACCTGGCAAACAGAAATTGCTTGGCGAATTTCTTGGTTAGTTTTTAAAGTTAATGGAGTTTCACCATTATTGACTAAACATTCAGCGAAAAGCGCACATAATATTACAAAGTATTCTTCTCAAAAAGTAATTCATGCAATAGATTATCAATTTGAAGCTATAGATACTTCAATTCAAAGAATTACTAGAAATTATACTAAAGATTAATTCTTTATTTTTTTAGGAATAGAGTCAATCAGTTTTAGGGCTTTGCGAACACTATCTAAATCTTTTTTCAACTCTTTATTTCTTTTAATAGAATCCAATCGTAAAGAATCTTTGGTGTTTTTAATACCATCAAAGTAAGCTTTTTGTTCTTTTAGGCTGTTTTTAGCATCCTCAAAAATTAATTTATACTCATCAATTTTAGAGATGTAATATAAATTAGAAGTTTGAAATCGAACACTGTCTATTTGAAAACGCTCATAAACCAGAGGCATATAGTTCATATCCCTTTCCATATTTTTATTCTTAATATAGGTTGCAGAAGAAGCAATCATCATTTCTTGAACCAAAAGACTCATAGTATCTTTTGGAATAAGGTCTGTAGGCTTCTCAAAAATTGTATTACTAGTACAAGAACCTAGGATTAGAAAGGCTAATATGTAGCTCAGTTTTTTCATATTATCTATTAAAAGTAATGCGTTTTCCTTTTATGTTCTCATTAATTACACCTTCATTATACATTAAATTTCCATTTACGAAAGTATGAGTTATGGTTGATGAAAATGTTGTGCCTTCAAAAGGAGACCAACCACATTTGTACAATACATTTTCTTTAGTAACCGTTTGTGATTTATTGGTATCTATCAGCACTAAATCTGCATAATAACCTTCTTTAATGAATCCTCTTTTTTCTATTTGAAATAGTTTTGCAGGATTATGGCTCATTTTTTCAACGGCCTTTTCAATAGGTAGTACGCCTTCTTTTACTTTTTCTAAAATTGCTGTGACAGCATGTTGCACTAATGGGCCACCACTTGGGGCTTTTGTGTATACATTGTCTTTTTCTTCTAATGTATGAGGTGCATGGTCTGTAGCTAAAACATCAATTCTGTCATCTAATAAGGCTTTCCATAAACCTTTTCTGTCTGCCTCTGTTTTTACTGCAGGATTCCATTTAATATGAGTTCCTTTTTCTGCATAATCTTTGTCTGAAAACCATAAATGGTGAATACAAACTTCTGATGTAATTTGTTTTTCTTCTAATGGAATATCATTTCTAAAAAGGTGTGTTTCTTTTTCTGTAGATAAATGAAAAATATGTAAACGTGCGCCAGTTTTCTGTGCAAGTTCTATAGCTTTAGATGAAGATAAATAGCAAGCTTCTTCGCTTCTAATAATTGGATGGTACTTCATAGGAATATCATCTCTATATTTCTCTATATAATCTTTAGTATTTTTTCTAATGGTAGCCTCATCCTCACAATGTACAGAAATAATCATTTTTGTGGACGAAAATATTTTTTCTAAAACGGCTTCATTATCCACTAACATATTACCTGTTGAAGAACCTAAGAATAATTTAATTCCTGCAACTTTTTTAGGATCTGTTTTTAGCAATTCTTCTAAATTATCATTAGTACCTCCAAACATAAATGAATAGTTGGCATATGAGTCTTTAGCTGCAATTTTAAACTTATTTTCCAATAATTCTTGAGTAGTAGCTTGCGGTACTGTATTTGGCATTTCTATAAAAGTGGTAATTCCACCAGCGATAGCAGCTCTGCTTTCTGAAGCAATATTTGCTTTATGAGTTAGTCCAGGTTCTCTAAAATGTACTTGATCGTCTATAAAACCAGGTATTAAAGTTTTACCGTTTGCTTGAATAATTTCTGCATTTTCTGGAGCTGAAATGTTTTCAGAAATTTGTTTTATAATTTCATTTTCAATTAAAACATCACCTAAAAAAGTAGTGTTTTCATTTACAATGTTTGCTTTTTTAATCAAATAAATACTCATGCTTTTTTATTTTGGCAACCCTTTTAATTTCATTTTAATAACTCCAAATAGCGCCTCAGAAATAATGTTGCTACTCATTTTTGATTCTCCTAAGGTTCGATCTGTAAAAATTACAGAAACTTCTTTTATGTTAAATTTGTGTTTCCAAGCTTTAAATTTCATTTCAATTTGAAAAGCATAGCCAACAAATTTAATTTTATCTAATTTAATGGTTTCTAATACTTCTTTACGCCAACACACAAAGCCAGCAGTGGCATCAAAAACAGGAAGTCTAGTAATTAGCCGAACATATCTAGAGGCAAAATAAGAAAGTAAAACTCTTTTCATTGGCCAGTTCACAACATTTACTCCTTTAGAATATCTAGATCCAATTGTTACGTCTGCACCATTTTTTTTACACTCCTCATACAATAACATTAAGTCTTTTGGGTTATGAGAAAAATCGGCATCCATTTCTATAATGTAGTCATATCCTTTTTTTAAGGCCCATTTAAAACCATGGATATATGCTTTTCCTAAGCCATTTTTTTTTGCTCTACTTTCTAAAAATAATTGATTAGGAAATTTTTCCATCAGTAGTCGAACTACTGAACCTGTTCCATCAGGAGAGTTGTCATCTACAATTAAAATATGGAAGGGTTTTTTTTGGCTAAAAGTACCCTTAATTATGGCTTCTATATTTTCTTTTTCGTTGTAGGTAGGTATTATTACTAAGGCATCAGACATAAACTATTTTTCATCTAGTAATAAGGCAAATATACGTTTTTTAATTACTAATTTTGTAGTAACCCTCTTAAATGAAAGTTATTTGCAAGGCATAGATAAAATTATAAATTCAAACTATTGGATAACAATTATTTTAATTGCTTTATTGGGGTGTATTGTGTTTTTAAAATTATTAAACGCACAAAAATTAACTGAGCGTTTTTTCACGCTTTTTAATTTTACTTTTTTAGAGCAAGACTCAGAAGGGAGTAACGTTTTGATAAATCTTTTTGAAGCAGTAATGTTTTTGTTTTCTTCAAGTTCTTTAGCCTTATTGCTTTTTTATTTTCAACAATATATACAAACGAATAATAAAATTACGTTTGCTACATTTCTCTCGACTTACAGTTTTGTTTTTTGTTATATTTTAGCGAAAAGAGTTTTAGAATTTGCTTTGGTAAGGTTGTTTTTACTGAAAAACCAGCTTCGTACTTTTTTAAATACAAAAGCGCATTACTTGCATTCCATTTCCTTTATTATTTTTATTTTAATTATTTTTCATGAGTTTACAGAAATACACCGTTTAGTTCTCTTCTCCTTTTCTATTTTTCTTTTTGCAATTCGATTTTTGTTATTTGTACTCAGAAATAAAAAGCTGATTTTTAATAAGTTGTTTTATTTTATTTTGTACATTTGCGCCTTTGAAATAGCGCCGCTATTTATACTGTTGAACTTGATGTTTTAAAACAAAATTGAAAGCAAATGAAAGTGAAAACTATACTGGTTTCCCAGCCAGCCCCTAAGACAGAAACATCTCCATATTTTGATTTATCTGACAAGCAAAAAGTAAAGATTGATTTTAGATCTTTTATACATGTTGAAGGTATTTCTGTAAAGGAAATAAGAGCACAAAAAATAGACCTAAGCAAATTCTCTGCAATTATATTAACCAGTAGAAATGCTGTAGACCATTTTTTTAGAACAGCAGAAGAAATGCGTTTTAAAGTTCCGGATTCTATGAAGTATTTCTGCCAATCCGAGGCTGTAGCTTACTATTTACAAAAATATGTAGTATACAGAAAACGTAAAATCTACGTAGGTAATAGAACGTTTCCTGAGTTAACAAAAATCATTAAAAAGCACAAATCCGAACAATTTTTATTGCCTTCTTCAGACAAACTTAAATCATTAATTCCAGAAGAACTTAACAAATTAGGTATTGCTTGGACTAGGGTGGATTTATACAGAACCGTTGTAAGTGATTTGTCTGATTTAGAGAATGTTTTTTATGATATTTTAGTTTTCTTTAGTCCCTCAGGTATAGAATCTTTGTTAAAAAACTTTCCAGATTTTAAACAAAATGATACAAGAATAGCTGCATTTGGTAATTCTACTGTAAATGCTGTAACAGATGCTGGCTTTAACTGCGATATTGTTGCTCCTTCAAAAGAAACACCATCTATGACAATGGCATTAGAAAAGTATATAAAATTGGCAAATAAAAAATAAATTTATTGCTAACTCAGATTTCAAAACCAAGCATTTTTGCTTGGTTTTTTTATGCAAACAATGTAGCAAAAACTTCTTCTATTTTACCTACTAAGATTAATTTAATACTATGTTTTTTTGAAGAAATTTTATTGTATTTAGAAGTTACAAAACTCTTATATCCTAATTTTTCTGCCTCTAAAATACGTTGATCAATTTTAGAAACAGGCCTTATTTCTCCGGCCAAACCGACTTCTGCTGCAAAACAAACATTTGGGTTAATGGCAATATCTTGGTTGCTAGATAAAATAGCAGCAACAACAGCTAAGTCTATAGCAGGATCGTCTACATTAATACCTCCTGTAATATTTAAAAACACATCCTTTGCTCCCAACTTAAAACCTGCTCTTTTTTCTAAAACGGCTAACAACATGTTTAATCTTTTTAAATTATAGCCTGTTGTAGAGCGTTGTGGAGTTCCGTAAACAGCTGTAGAAACTAACGCTTGAATTTCTATCATTAGTGGTCTAATTCCTTCTAAGGTAGATGCTATTGCTGTTCCGCTTAAATCGGCATCTTTTTTAGAGATTAAAATTTCTGACGGATTTGATATTTCTCGTAAACCATCAGAAAGCATTTCATAAATTCCCAATTCTGAAGTAGAACCAAATCTGTTTTTTTGACTTCTTAAAATTCTGTAGGTATGATTTCTATCGCCCTCAAACTGTAAAACCACATCAACCATATGTTCTAAGATTTTTGGCCCAGCAATGTTTCCTTCTTTATTAATATGCCCAATCAGCAAAACTGGTGTTGCAGTTTCTTTCGCAAATTTTATCAATTCTGCAGAGGTCTCTCTAATTTGGGAAATACTTCCTGGAGAAGCTTCAATAGCGTTTGTGTGTAAGGTTTGTATAGAGTCAATTACTAAAACTTCGGGTTCAGTTGCTTCTATATTTTTAAAAATTTGTTGTGTGTTTGTTTCTGTTAGAATTAAGCAATTAGAATTTGCAGCCTCTAAGCGCTCTGCTCTCATTTTTATTTGAGATTGACTTTCTTCTCCAGAAACATACAAAACTTTCTGACGTATGTTTAGTGCAACTTGTAACAATAATGTAGATTTTCCAATTCCGGGTTCACCGCCCAAAAGTATTACAGAACCTTTGACTAAACCACCTCCTAAAACGGTGTCTAATTCATTATTATTAGTAACAACTCTTTCTTCTGGATTTAATTGAATGTCAGCAATTTTTAAAGGTTTATTAAGAGTTTGTTTTGCTGTTGTAGCTTGTTTCCAAACTCGTTTTTCTTCTTTTTGAACTACTTCTTCAACAATAGTGTTCCATTCTTTACAAGCACCACATTGGCCCACCCATTTTGCGTGTTGTGTTCCACAATTTTGACAGAAAAAAGTTGTTTTAGTTTTAGCCATTTTTAATTGCAAATTTTAGAAAAGTAAAGTTACAAAGTAAAAATGAGTATGGATTTATATAAATCTTAAAATAGTTATAATGGTTCAGCCCTATCTTAAAAAGGGAGGAACGAAATTATGACTTTAAGGGAAGCCTTAAAATTACTTTTTATTTACGATTGGTAACAGTAAAAAGGCTAGGCCACCAAAAAGAATAACCATAACAGTTTGTGCAGTCCACATAATCCACCCAAAAGCGGTTGCAGGTTCTGTGGGAATATCAAACAAAGCTAATGCTCCAGCTACAGCAATAGGATATAAACCAATCCCTCCGTTTGTTGCTGCTATAGAAAATCCACCAGCTATAAAACCAATTAAAATACCTCCAAAAGGAACTGTTAATCCTTCTATTGAGGGTATTGTGGCCCAAAACATGGCAACGTACATTGTCCAAATAAAGAGAGTATGAAAAATAAAAGCCCATTTGTTTTTCATTTTAAAGATGCTAGTTGCTCCTTCAATTAATCCTGAAATAAATGTTTTTAATTTTAAAAGTATACCTGATTTTGCTTTTTTAACAAAAGAGGAAAAAGTGAAGAATCCAATAATTAGTAAAAGAATTCCAATACCAATTTTTGTTGGATTAAAGTTGTTGGTTAGCAGACTGAAAATAAAATCATATTGCACAAATAAGGTTATTGCCACTATAGCAAGCATCATTATTAAATCTGCTATTCGCTCAGCTACAATAGTACCAAATCCTTTTTCAAAAGGTATGTTTTCGTAGTTTTTTAATGCTATTGCTCTAGAAACTTCTCCTGCTCTTGGCAACGCTAAATTTACTAAATATCCTATTAGAACAGCTAAAACACTATTGGTATAACTAGGTTTATAACCTAAAGGAGCTAACATAAACTTCCATCTATAAGCTCTAGATAAATGACTTAGGATACCAAAAAATAGCCCTAAACAAATCCAACTATAATTGGCTTCTTTAAAATAGGAAACTAAAACGGGTATAGAAATTTTAGAAACAGAATACCAAACTAAAACACCTCCTAAAATAAGAGGCAGTATTGTTTTTAATGT
>Ga0209136_1002345_pt1 | contig 11565 bp, 22 predicted proteins | sample SaaInl0LU_22_DNA_FD_184640 | JGI IMG/M metagenome (GOLD analysis project Ga0209136, IMG submission 184640) | Marine microbial communities from expanding oxygen minimum zones in the Saanich Inlet - ESP_90LU_22_DNA (SPAdes) (version 2) | ecosystem: Environmental > Aquatic > Marine > Intertidal... | reverse complement strand
TTGCTTGCATGTCATCAAGCTCATGAGTCTCTTTGTGTGCCTGAACATAAGGCCATGTATGTCTTCGTAATGTGGCCACTTCTTCCTCAAGCTGTCTAATTCTTGGCAAAAGTACCCGTGTTATGAGTACCCTCGTTTCCATTGATATAAAAATGTCTCACATCTTTAAGATATGCTAAGATATGCCGCTCTAAACCACGAACTACCAAAAGTTATCAGGGATGTGTATAGGTCTGGATCCAATGTAATTCTGGATTATGCCCGCGAAAACTGTAAAATACACGAAGCACACCATGTCGGTGAAGTAAATATGTCGGCCATGGAAGCTGTTCCAGGGTCAATGTTTGCCCTAAAGATGACATCATTTGCTTCAAGGGAATCACCTCATTTCGCGGCAGCGCATATCAAAAAAGTTATTCAGCGCGCGATAAAGAATAAATGTCAGGTTTGTATTGACGCTGAAGATGTATTGTACCCCAAAGAAACTTATGATATGATGATACAATTTAATCAATATGAACCCCATGTTTTCAAAACATATCAAATGTATCGTATCACAGCTCTAAAAGAACTTGAATTAGATCTTCGTGCGGCGGAAAGACACAATATACAACTTGGAGTCAAACTGGTTCGTGGCGCGTATTTGGGGAAGCAAGACGGTCTCCTCCCTAACAAAGTGGCTGTAGACAAATCATTTAGGGAGGGTCTTAATATGAGTTTGGGTGCTCGTGAAAATGTACACACACTTTTGGCGACACATAACTCGGAAGATATTAAGTTTGCGCGGAGTTGTCCCCACGACAGATACAAAGTGGCACAACTTTTGGGTATGGGTGAAGACTTCCCAGATTACCGTTATGTGCCATTTGGTTCCTTAAGTGAACTTGCGCCCTACTTATTTAGAAGATTTGTAGAGAGACTTAAATGGTCTTAAAAATATCTTCAGAAAGATATTTAATGGTGAAGACCCTCAAGAGATTTGGGTATTGGAGTCCACCTCCATCGGGACCACTTCGTCGCAGGTACAAGATAGTTGCCGCTTCCAGAAGTGAAGAAATCAATTATGAAACAAAGAAGGCCGAAATTACCCGCATTGCTCTTCAACACATGTATGAAGCACCTTCATTGAGAGAACCAAAGCAAATCACCACAAGACAGATGCGCCTCAAAATGATTCTTCACGAAGCCCTTGATTTGGCGCATTCAATCTGCGAACACCAAGATGCTCAGGAATGTTTGTGGGCATGGGAAATGGTTGACGAAATTGACGATGCTGCCACAAGGGCCGGTGTTCGCTACCATTAATTTCCCAGTCTATATTAAATGGAGTACGACAAACTCAAGGAAAAGGTAAAAAAGATGGGTCTCCGCGTCACCAAAGATGTCAAGGGGAAGCGTGTAAAACTTACAAAGAAAGAGCTTGAATCAAAGTTGAAGAAAAACAAGAATGAGCCAAGCTTGGAAAATCAAGCGAAGAGTGCTAAAAAGTTTATTAAGGTGTGTAAAATGGTTCTTAGGGAGGCTGAACCTGCACAACCAAGAGCGCCACGACAAGCTGTCCGTGTGTCACCAAGAAGGATGGCACCACCTCCACCTCCACTCCCAATGCGCGCTCCTCCAAAGAACGCACGCGCCGCTCTTATGGCTGATCTCAGGGCTAACCTCAAGAGGCGTGGTCTTGCCGATAATTAAGCTTTGTAGAATTTTAAACTTTTAATAGGGGTAGAAAGGCATTGCATATTTTGAGGCCCGCTATATGTCATTTTTACGCCAGTGAGCCCATTCTTATCATATGTGTCTACTTTATATCCACTTGTGATAATGAATGATTTAAAACCACCATCCATATCAATTGTAGCTTCATCTTCCGTAGTCTTTGGAAGTGATTCATCTATCACTTGAAGTACACCATCTTCCTTATAATCACATTCATAGAACATATGAAGTCCTGGTGTTTTTGCGAAGGTTTTCTGTCTTTGTATAGCAGCTTCCTCCAACTGTGATTTTTTCATTTCATTATATGCCAGGTATCCTCCACCAAGCATGGAAGATACACAGCATAATCCTAAAACGATTGCAGCCATTTAGTATTATCATATAAATTTAATTCCAAATCTTTTTGACATGAACCGTTGTACCTCTGGAATTGTTGGCTGACTCCAGAGATACCACCGCGACCAGAAACCCGCCCCACCAATACCAGATAGCTTCCAATCTTCCCTGTCACTCTTATCTATATTACGCATCATTCTGTGTATCATTGCCGGCTCGCGTTCAGCAACCACACGCTTGGGGATCTGCCCACCATGTCTCAAAACATACGAGCGCATACGCGAAGGATTCTTGTGTTTGGTGTAGTCGGAATACCCACTGGCACCAAAGTCAACAGTCCTGCCGTCACCGAGGATCGCCCTGAACTTCTTTTTACGATCAGGGCTACGAACGATTTTGACGTGCATTCTTACAATTTACTACTAATTTATTTTTGGCACATACTGCAGTAACCCTCCTTCTTCGCTTCTGGGAAGAAGAAGAGACGCTCATCACCACGCTTCACACGGTACAGGTGGTCATACATATGAAGGAGACCAATCGCGAGCATCGCGGTGGAGACAACGGCGCGGTTCATCTTACGCACAGACCACGCATAGTAGAGGATCATCGCGAGGATGGTCAATTGGACGAGGGTCAATTTTGGCATCACGAAGCGTTGTTCAACATCCTTGACTTCATCAGTGGGCTCTGGGGCATACATTTCCATTCGCTTGCCGTAACCTGGCATTTTTATTTTATGCTGAGAAATTAATGTGGCACCTCCTCTGGGTACCAGTGGTTCTTGTACTCCACGACTATCTCAAATCACCAATAGATAGATTGTACTTTCAAAATCCACTCAGGCCACTTGTTGGGATGCGAAACACCCTTGTTGATCTGATTTATCATAAGTTTGAATATCATGTATTAGACTACCCTAATCTTTGGTTTGTTAAGGCAAACTATAACAAGATCCTCTATGAATATGAGAAGGGTCTCGGAAACGCAAAGAAAAAGTACTTCCACAAACTTGATCCATGGTTTAAGAAAAACAACGGGTACTATTACTATGAAGTCAAAGACTTTCCAGAAGTTCAAAAGATTATTGATCAGATACCATGTGTAGATAAAGAGTCTGGAAAGTTCGCTGTGATTGAGGGTCCAATGACTATACCCGCACACCGCGCAGAGAGTAATCTTATGTTGAGGTATCATCTCACCATTAAAGGTGGCAAACACTGTGTACTTTACACATCAAATGGTGGTCATTTACACGAACCTGGGAAAGATTTTTTATTCGACCATTCGCGATTCCATGGCCTTATGAAACGCAGTTTGGAGAAAAGAGTGACCCTCATCCTTGATGTCCATAGATTTTAAGTGTCTGCGACACACAGCCTTATACATATCATTACCACCAACCAGTTCAAGATCATCATTTTGAACAATCCTCTTTGTGAATGGACCAGGTGTTCCATTTTTACAATCCATACAGAGAGCTGAAAGCTTTGTGACATCACTCGCTAATGGAATACAATCAATGACTTCTCCAAACTTTCGTTGCTTGTAGTCCCCGTCAAGACCAGCTATGATCACCGATTTATTGAGAAAGAGACACATTTCCACAAATTCTTTGAGGTTTGTGAAGAATTGGGCTTCATCAATCGCCACAATGTCCGCGTTACAAAAAGATTCTTTGATGATACAGTGTGATATATGATCAACCTTGAGACACGGAAATTGAACACCATCGTGGGTATTGATGACCTCCTCAGGAGACCTGGTATCCTTTGAAGAATTGATGACAACAACTTTCTTGTTGAGAACTTTGTAACGCTTAAGTCTTCGTATAAGTTCAGAAGTTTTACCAGAAAACATATTTCCCATAATAATTGTCAGACCCATCTCACCTTTCTGTAAAATAATCTCATATTTTTATAATGGTTGATATCCAGAGGTGTTATTACAATGGACACAAGGGGTGGGTATCGGCAAAGTCAGGAAGAGTGCGTTTCGGCAACAAGATTTTCCCCAACATTCTTGCTGCCGTCAAGTACCTGGGTCAGTCATAATTTTAAACATTACAATACCTGATACTAAACTTATAATAGTAAACCCAAAACAAAAATTACAAATTTTGTTTTTAAAAATTTCATCTGGTTCTACAGGATCTTCTGTACCCCAACCCATTGAAATAAATCTACATAATAATTAAGATGCCCCTGACAGATCAGGAGATTGCTAAGAAAGTTCGCGAGTTGCGTAGAACTGAGGGTAAAATCTATGCTCCCCTAAAATACTTTCGGGGTCTCAGAACCCTAAAGGCTGTGGAGACTCGCTACAAAAAGATGCTCAAGAAGGACTACAAAGATTTCAAAACTGATGAAGGTGTGAAGACCCGCACCTCTTCATACACCCAAAAGTTTAGAAAGAAGTATGGATCGGAAGTGAAGTCGCTCCCAGAGATCGCAAAGGCTACGAAGATACCCCTCAAGACTCTTCAAACTATCTACAATAGAGGCCTCGCCGCATGGAGAACTGGGCATCGTCCAGGAGCTTCTCCACAAGCATGGGGATATGCCCGCGTCCATAGTTTTGTAATGAAGGGTAAGACATATTACACGGCGGATAAAGATTTGCGTAAATAAGTATGTATGACTTCAAGGATTTCTTGGAATGAGTACTTCATGAAGACTGCGGAACTCGCTTCGGTCCGATCTCCATGTGATAGGCTCAATGTGGGTTGTGTCCTCGTAAAGAACAATCGGCTCATAAGTATGGGCTATAATGGTTTCCTTGGTGGTTCTAAGCATACATCAATTGTGAGGGATGGACACGAACAAGCCACGATTCACGCAGAAATCAATGCGGTCACCGACGCAGCCAAACGGGGTGTCTCCATAGATGGCACCGAAGCCTATATTACACACTATCCATGTCTAAATTGTTTCAAGGCTCTCGCGAGTAGTGGAGTTAAGAAGATTTACTACAAAAATGATTACAAAAACAACCCACTTGTAGAAGAATTGGGGTACGAGATACCCATCATTAAATCACACACCTAAGTCACCCGACCCACCCCAAAAAGTCACACAACTCTCAACTATGAACTCTCAATCTATTGCCACCTACATTGCCAACCTTGAAAAGGAAAACGCCGATCTCAAGAAGCGCCTTCAACAATGTGAAGAAGAAAAAGCCCTTCTTGAGTACGAAACTATGCTCCAATATGCTGAAGTGAGTGATGAGGAATCTGTTGCCTCTGACTCGGAGTCAGACTCAGACTCAGATGATAACTATTTTGTCTGCTACAATTTGCCCCTCACGGAAGCTTTTGATGACCTCGCAGCAGAGGAAGAAAATGAATTCAAGAAATCTGTGTATGAAAAGGCCGCCAACATCATCTATCATCTTGATTTCAAGGTAACCCATGGTGAGCAACTTTCCCATTTATATGGGATTGGTAAGAGTATCGTCAGAAAAGTAAATGAATTTCTTGAAACTGGTGAAATTAAGAGGTTCAAGACATTCACTACAAATGAAAATATTGCGGATCAATTGGCGTTACTCGCAGATGTAGAGGAAAACACTCACAAAAGCGAAGCTTACAAAAAGGCTTCCAAGATTATCCGCAAACTCCAATTTGAAGTAACAAATGGTACTGAGATTTCTGAAGGACCTCTCAAGGTTCCGGGTATTGGTAAAGGTATCGCTAAGAAGATTGACGAGTATATGGCAACTGGCACAATTCGGAAGCTTTCATGTGACGAGAACTTGGGTCGTCTCAACCTCGGTCCTCGGCGCGTTGTTAACTAAAGAGAAGCTTAATAAAATCTGAGCACATATTACATTAGATGATTTGGGTAGTATTCCTGCTTTCACTTGCGGTGAATGTGTTAGTTGGATACTATATCTCCGCACAAAAAGGGAATGGTACAGGTGGTCCAATCTATGATTTAGGGTTTCATCTTCTCCCAAATTGGGAGAAATACGAACATCTCCCAGATTACCTACTTGCCGTACCCATCCTCTTCCTCCTTTACGCATGGCCCTTATGGTCATCCAAAAAGAAGAATGATTATCTTCTACTCATGACTCTCATGTACTTTGCAAGAGCAGTGTGTAACGCAGTGACTGTAATGCCTTACACAAAGCAAGAGCCTTGCAAGCTTAAACCAAGATTTGCATTTTGTAATGATTATACATTTTCGGGTCACACAACCCTCAATGTCGTAACTTCAAACTTTGTGGGTGCCCCTCTCTGGCCCATGTGGCCCGCGATTTCATCGGTCGTATCCGTCCTCACTCGGGATCACTACAGCCTTGATATCGTCCTCGCTTGGATCCTCTTCTTCGCTCTCAAGTGTAATGTCGTCCGATGATAAAAGCATCTTTCGGACCTCTTCGTATACAACTGTGAGGAGGGCAACCTTGTAGGCGAGAAATCCCATGAGTGTCGCACCATAGTCAAAATCAAAAGCAAATGGAGCATTATTCCACATAGTTTCAAAAATGGCGGTACCCACGGGGGCCAGTAGCTGTTTCTGAAATGGTGAAGATTTTTCAATGTTATCTACCCTTTGTGTCAGTAGTCCAATGTACGCGAGTGACGAAGCTACACCTAATGTAGCGGATACGCCCTCCTCTGCACCATGTGTAATGAAATAGACAGATGAAAGCGCTGTACCGTATCCCAAAGTTGTTCGGCGAATTTTGGTTTTGAGTTTTTCATAATCTGACTTTGGTGCATTTGCTCGCGCGACACAGTTGTGAACTTTCCAAACATTATTCATTATTCATATGTGGCATCAAACCTTTATAAAGATTACAAACCCAAGTAAAGTAGAAATGAGTCTCTGTGTTAAGAGACTTACACAAGATGCTATTATTCCAACTCGTGGTTCTGGGGGTGCTATTGGATACGATCTTTACAGCACTGATGAAGTTGTTATCCCTCCCACGCATCGTGCTTTGGTCGGGACAAGTGTAGCCATTCTTATGCCAAATGGTGTGTATGGTCGTGTTGCACCACGATCCGGTCTCGCTGTGAAGCATGGTATTCAAGTTGGTGCGGGTGTTATTGATCCCGACTATACAGGTGAAGTCAAAGTCGTTCTCTTCAATCACGGAGACAAAGACTTTGAGGTAAAGAAAGGGGATCGCATCGCACAACTTGTCCTTGAGCGCTGTGAAACACCCGATGTGGAGGAAATTGGTGTTCTTGAAGAGACTGAGAGAGGTGCGGGTGGATTTGGTTCTACGGGTGCATAAATCATTTGAACTTGTCACAAAACCACATTGATTCTGGTGTTGGCATGAAGAGAATACCCTTTCGCATGGTCATGAAAAGTTTTGCATGCTCGACGTTTGGGTATGTCCATAAGAGCCATCGTTCCCAGTAATCTGCACGAAAATAGTCTTCCCAGTCTTCTTGGTCACTTTCATCAACCATAAGCATACCCCGCTGAATTTCGTGGGGATCCGTTTCAACGCGGAGTTTTTTGGGTATCACAGCACCATGTCTAAGAAGATGTGCTCGCATAAGACGAGGGTTTCCGTGGTCTGTGTAGTCTGGGGAACCTCTGGCTCCAAAATCAATAGCCCGCTTGTTTGGTAACATCACTCTGTACTTGTGGGTTACCGATGGACTGGGCTTGAAGACGACGTGCATATACTGTAACTTACTTTTTAGTTTTAATCTTTTTTAACACGATGAACTCAAGATCATTTTTCTTTACTTTTCCACGGGTCAGTGGATTTACAAATAAAGTCATGTTACCGTTCGCATTAATAGCACTTGTCATAGACATTCTTGCCATTTTACGGAAAGAGTTTGGTGTGAGGTACAATTTGTTAATACGCACAGCTTTTTCACCAGACTTGAAGTTGTTCGCGGAAATTGGATCCGTTGGAAGATTTTTCACATTCACATTCTTCCAATTGATTTTGTTTGTGTTCTTGTTTTCGTTAGCATTCTTTTTCATACGCTTTTCGTTCTTGATATAGTTTGACGCGTTTGGTCTCTTGTTCCCATTGTTCCCGAAATTGAGACGGCGCGCGAGGCCTGCGTTCACAAAAGACATACGCGCTCTTCGCATGCGCCTGAGGTTAGCTACACGGGATCTGATCTGACCCACATTGTTCTCATTTGTGTTTGAGTTTGTGTATGCGTAGTTTCGAACAAGACCTCTGGCACCGTTGTAGTTCTCTTCGTTATAGTTATTATTTGAGTTTGTGTTGATCCGAACTGCATTATTATCCGATGGATCTCGCATTCTTATGATTATTAAAGATTATAATTGTATTTTCTAAAATGGATAAATTCATTTTAGAAATTCCAAATGTATTTTCACCTGAGTTATGCCAAAACATCATAAACAAATTTGAAAATGATACCGAAAATAAAGTGAAAGGTGCCCTTGAAGCTGGGGATGGTCAGAAATATACAAATGATGATTGGAAATCTAGCACCGAACTGAATGTATCTATGTCATCTGGTTGGGAAACTGCTAATACTAAAATTAAATATTACATTAAAAATGCAATTAATAAGTATGTTGAACATATAAAAGATATTCTCAAAGATGCTGAGATAGACAAAGAGGGGGATATGGATTTTGTACTTGATAATACAATTTTCCCACTTTCCCTTACCGACTTTAGTATTCAAAAGATAAACAAGGGTAAACATTATAGATGGCATCAGGATTATATACCTCGTCACACGCGTGTGTTTACATGTTTTGTGTATTTAAATACACTTGAACTGGGTGAGGGGGGGACTACCGATTTTGTAAACGGAAGATCTATTAGACCTGAAGCTGGTAAAATGACTATATTTCCGTGTGCATGGCCATTTATACACACGGGTCGTTTAATTAAAGCTGACGCAAAGTATATACTTGTTACAAATGTATTGAGAAATTAAGATTAAAGGATACAGCATTGTTTTATTAAATGGATAATTTTGTTTATGAGATTGATAACGTTTTATCACCAGGTCTCTGTGTAAATATCATAGATAAGTTTGAGTTGGATGATTATAATAAAGGCGAAGGCAAGCTAGGATCTTTAAATTTTTTACGGGTTGATAATTTTTCAAAAGATAGCGAAGAAATATCAATACCAACTTCGTCTGGCTGGGAAAAGGCACATGAAAAAATAAAACACCATTTTTATAAAGCACTTGATAAATATATGGATCATATAAAAAAAATACTAAAAAATGCTGGTGTTGAAGAAGATGGTGATCTCGAATTTTTTATGGATAGCACATTCAATCCATTACAGGCTGTTGATTTTAACATACAAAAAATCACAAAAAATAAAAAATATCGCTGGCATCAGGATACAGAATATCATACCAAAAGACTTTTTACTGCTATTATATACTTAAATACACTTGGACCAGATGATGGTGGAAAAACCAGGTTTGTGAATGGTAGGGAAATAGAGCCAGTTGCAGGTAAAATGGTTATATTTCCGGCAACGTGGGATTGTGCACACTGTGGCCAGCTTGTAAAAGCTGATACAAAATATATAATTTCCGTGAATGTTTGTCGTTTTATTTAAAAAATACATTGTAAAAAGTGTATATGAAAACATATACGTCATATGATGGAATTGCTATTAAAGTTGGCGAAAATGCCAAGGAAAATGATGAACTTACAATGTCAAGTTATCCCAAAGAATGGTGGTTGCATGTCGATGGTGGTGCGGGTGCACATGTAATCATATGTTGTGAGCAGAATACAATCCCCAAGGAGACGAAGAGGGACGCCGCGATACTTGCAATTCATCACAGCAAAGTCGGAAATGTAAAGATGGTTAGGGTCAACCTTGTCCGTGTTGATCAAGTAATGAAATGTGATCGTATAAAAAATCACGGACAAGTCTATATCGATGGTGAGGTTATGCAATTGACTATATTTCCAAATAAAGATAAAAGTAGACTTGAAAGACTTCTTACTTAAAGTTTATACAATTAATTATTTCAGATATGGCAGATTATATATTAGAAATTGACGATGTCGTTAGCAAAGAGTTTTGTCAAGATGTTATTTCACGGTTTGAAAAGAACGATGGAAAAATAATAGGGGCAACGGTTGGTGGGATAAACGAAAAAATTAAAAAAAGTACAGATTTACCAATTTCTTCAGATGAAAATAAAAGTGAATGGCAAGATGTTATTGATACAGTTGGAGATCGTGTAGTTGATGCACTTACAGATTACCAAATGTATGTAGATAGCGAGGGTTTGGATAGATGCCGGTCTATACATAAAACGATAAATAATGCTTCAATTGGACTTCCTCAAATACAAAGAACGGATGTTAATGGATTTTATACATGGCACCACGACGGTTATTTAAACCGAACATTAACATATATACTTTACCTTAATGATATTGAAGAAGGTGTTGGTGGAACTACCGAATTCTTATGTGGAAAAACTATACAACCAAAAGCTGGTAAGATTGTATTATTTCCAGCAAATCTCGCATATATTCATCGAGGTACTAAATTGAAGAAGGGGTCTAAATATTTAGTTACAAATTTTGTATATGAAGGTCTACCAATTTTAGAACACCCATATCAACAAAAACAAGACGAATTGCAAGCAAAATTTCAAGAAGAATTGAATTCAAATAAACAAAGCTTGGCTACTATAAACGAAATTCCAGAACCAGAAAATAATGATATATAATCCAGTTGTTATTCGTGGGTGCGATTCAAAAATTGAGAAGGGTTTTGGGTTAAGCTCTAAGAGCCGCACGTCTCCGCATTTGATTCATCATTCTATTCACATGTCCTTGGCTAATTTTCTGAAGTTGCTCATAGCTCAAAGGTGTTCGTATTCCATTTTTGACGTATGTAGTTCTGAAACCATTTCTGTGAGCCATTCGACGCAAGTTCTTCAACTTGGTGAGTTTTTGAGAGTCTTGGACTCTCTTATTAACTTTTGATGTGACACGGTTATCTTCTTGGCGTTGTCTGGCCCTGTATCCATTCTTGGCGAGGCTCACACTGAGCTGTTCGAGGCGAACCATCTTTATTACATGTCTGGATTTTTTTCGAGTGCACGACTGACTGTGACTATGATAACTGGTATCAAGACTAAAATTACAATTACAGTTACTGTTACAAACATACCTTATAATAGACTGACATAAAGATATGACGCGCATCTAAGACAAAATGGCGCTCAAGAAAGAAGAAGTCACTTCCCGCGAAACTCCCGAAGCCATGGAAAAACGCATGTTTGAAGCCAAGCTCGCTGCTATGGAAAAGGCTATGAAAGGTGAAAAGGTTCGTTACAAGTCCAATCGAGACCCTGAGAGATTCTTGGATTTCTTGGAGTATCGATTGAAGATTTGGGAACAACTCAAGGATGAGAAGTTCTATGCGAAGCGAATGTATGAAAAGACGAAAGAGGTCATCGAGGGTCTCACTGCAGCGTAGAGTAGTGACCAGCAATGTAATATACATCCTTAAACCCCAATTCCTCTAATTTCTCTGCCGCAAATCTGG
>Ga0209136_1002341_pt1 | contig 11578 bp, 8 predicted proteins | sample SaaInl0LU_22_DNA_FD_184640 | JGI IMG/M metagenome (GOLD analysis project Ga0209136, IMG submission 184640) | Marine microbial communities from expanding oxygen minimum zones in the Saanich Inlet - ESP_90LU_22_DNA (SPAdes) (version 2) | ecosystem: Environmental > Aquatic > Marine > Intertidal zone... | reverse complement strand
TAGGCAATCATGAAGGAGTGGACGCTTTGGAACAGTTAGGAAAGCCCCTCATTGCCGTTTATGGAAACATCGACGACCATACCATGAGGAGCCGCTATCCGCTCCACCAGAAGTTTGTGTTGAATGGCGTAAAGGTTTGGATTACACACATCGGCGGCTATCCCCCGCGCTACAACAACAGGACCCGCGATGGGCTGAAGAAAGAAAAACCAGATGTGTTTGTATGTGGACACAGTCATATTTTGAAGGTTGTTTACGACAAGCATATCGATTGCTTGCACATGAATCCAGGTGCAGCCGGAATCCACGGTTTTCACAAGATGCGTACGATGCTCCGGTTCGAATTGGTCCAGGAAGGGGACGAAAAGGGAAAAGTCACGAACCTTGAGGTCATAGAATTAGGAAAACGCGGTCAACTCCTTTAATTTTGCGTTTTAATAGCCTTGCAATGTCTACAGCTTTACATGCCATCACACCCGTTGACGGTCGTTATGCTTCGAAAACCGAAGCACTTTCTCAGTACTTTTCGGAATTCGCATTGATCAAATATCGGGTTCGTGTTGAAATCGAATACTTTATTGCGCTGTGCGAAAGCGACTTACCTCAACTCACAGGCGTTGATCATAAGCATTTTGATGCCTTGCGTGCCATCTACAAGAACTTTAGTACGGAAGATGCACAGAAAATAAAGGATATTGAAAAGGTCACCAACCACGATGTAAAGGCGGTTGAATACTTTATCAAAGAAGCTTTTGAAGCGCTAGGCTTAAGCCAATTTCAAGAGTTCATTCACTTTGGACTTACTTCTCAGGACATCAACAACACGTCCGTTCCTTTATCCGTGAAAGAGGCACTTGAAGAGGTCATCTGTCCTTCTATCGAAGCGCTTATTGAAGCTATCGAGGCGAGTGCTAAGGCTTGGGAAGCCATTCCTCTTTTAGCGCGCACACACGGTCAGCCGGCCTCTCCCACTACTTTAGGTAAAGAATTTAAGGTATTCACCTCGCGCCTTCGCAGCCAACTCGCTCAACTAAAAGCGGTACCGCACAGCGCGAAGTTTGGAGGTGCCACTGGAAACTTTAACGCCCACACTGTCGCCTATCCAGGACGCGATTGGCACCGTTGGGGAGACACTTTTGTAAGTAATCACCTAGGATTGCAACGCAGCTACCCGACAACCCAGATTGAACACTACGACAATATCGCCGCGCAATTCGATGCCCTCAAACGTATAGACAATATCTTCATCGACCTGTGTCGCGACGTTTGGACCTACGTGAGTATGGATTACTTCAAGCAAAAGATTAAGGCTGGTGAAGTCGGTTCGTCGGCCATGCCTCATAAGGTAAATCCTATCGATTTTGAAAATGCAGAAGGAAACCTTGGCCTTGCCAATGCATTGTTCGAGCACCTCGCTGGAAAATTGCCTATCTCACGATTGCAACGTGATCTTACAGATTCAACAGTATTGCGTAATGTAGGCGTCCCTTTTGGTCACCTTTTGATTGCGATCGCATCAATGAGTAAGGGATTGGGCAAACTTTTAGTGAATGAAGCTAAGATTGCGTCAGATTTAGAAGCGAATTGGGCCGTGGTCGCAGAAGCTATTCAAAATATCTTGCGTCGTGAAGGCTACCCAAAACCCTATGAGGCATTGAAAGCCTTAACCCGCACAAATAGCGCTATAACTGCATCAAGCATCGCTGATTTTATTGATACTTTAGACGTAAATGATGCTATCAAAGCCGAGCTCAAACAAATTACCCCGAGCAACTATATTGGTCAGGTTAAAAGCTAAACGTACATCATGAAGAAAGCGCTCATTACCCTATCGTTTTTTGTTGTCGGAGGAGTGTCCATTGGTCTCTATCAATACTATAGAACACCAGAAAAAGCAATGGAACAGCAACCTGTTTTTAAAGGGAGTGCCGATGGGTTTGCAGGAATACTTGAAGACTCAGAATGGGAAACAGGTGCAGTAGTGCAGCTTTCAGATACCATCAAGAGTGCTGAAAGTAAAAGTATTTCGTTTTCAAATGGAATTATTGTCACCAAAGACACCTCCGACCCCACTGCATGGCCGTCCACTGGGTACATCACTGTTCAAGGCATTTACCAGGGCAAGGAAGTAGACGAATTCTTTGGGGAAACGCTAATTCGTGTGAGTGCCGCTTTTCTTCTCGAGCCCGCGAAGTCTGAAAATCTGAATTAGACCTATTCCGAAGAATACGGTGAGTGCAAGTGCGGAATTTCTTAGATCGCCCGTCAATGCCTCTAGAATGCCTATACTAAACATTCCAAAAGTGGTGGCCAATTTTTCCATGACGTCGTAGAAACTAAAGTATGTTGTGTGGTCTTCCGTCTCCGGCAGCATCTTACTGTAAGTAGAACGTGAAAGACTTTGTACAGCGCCCATAACGAACCCCAGTACGCCGCCTACGATGTAAAATTGGCCCGCGGTCTGAACGAAGTACGCGGCAAAGCACAGCAACATCCAGATAGCAACACCTATTTTAATGGCAAATACATTGGTCGTTCGCTCACTAAGTCGTGCGAAAACGGCCGAACCCGCGATCGCTACAAACTGAATGATTAAGATCGTCAAGATCAGCTGAGACGATTCTAAATCCAGCACCTTCGACCCGAAAACTGCCGCGAGTAAAATGATGGTTTGCATCCCAACGCTGTACCAGAAAAAGCCGCCAAGAAAAATGCGCAGTGATTTTATACCTCGAAATTCTTTGAATACTAATAAAAGTTCGCGCCAACTTTTCCAAAACAGCTTGCTTTCAAAATAGTCCTTTATGTCGTCTTTCGGCATTCTGTTAATGGCGGGAAGTCCGAACCCCAACCACCAGATTCCGGTGACGAGGAAAGAAAATCGCGATGCAATGCCTTCGTCGGTAAAACCAAAAGTTTGGGGCATTTGCACTAAAATGAGACAAATAATGAGCAATAAGGCACTGCCGAAATAACCCAATGAAAAACCCCGGGCTGAAAGGCGGTCTTGCATTTCAGGTGGAGCTATAACGGGCAGGAAACTGTTATAGAAAACAATCGAACCCGTAAAACCGACACTTGCAAAGAAGGCTAAACAGAGTCCCAACCATGGATTGGCAGCAGTAAACAAGCCCATACAAGAAGTGCTCAATGCACCGATGATCATAAAGGTTCGCATAAATACTTTTCGGCGGCCGGTTCGATCTGCCATAGCGGCGAGATAGGGCGATAAAATTGAAATCGTTAAATAGGATGCTGCAATGACGTAACTATAGACAACCGTATTTTCCCAATAGCGCCCCAAAAACAAAACTTCATTCGTTTCGTTCTTTGTGACCGCCTCATAGTACAGCGGAAATAAAACGGTACTGATGACCAGCGAATAGACCGAATTGGCCCAATCGTACATGGCCCAACCACGTTGTGTTTTTGTGAATTTCATCGTTCGACTAATTTACAACGCGAAACGGCATTATATTTGAAGTGAAGAGACCAAATTAATTTGACCATGAAAAAACTGCTTCTTATCCTCGCCTGCTCAGTTGCCTTCTTAGAAGTGGCAGCCCAGGATATGATCATCTACAAGGATAAAACCATTGATGAAGTCACCATTATTGAGGTGAATCCGGATTTCATTAAATACCGTGAGTACGGCGCTCCTGTGAATTCGGCAACCTTCAGCATTGAAAAAGACTATTTAAGTAAAATCATTTTTGAAAGTGGTCGCGTGATGGATTTGAGTAAAACCATGATGGATGACGAGCGAATTTATGCCAACCAACGCAGACATGGGATTAAACTAGATATCGGTGCAATCAGTCAAAACTACATGTTCATTGTGTATGAGGAGGCCATTAATCCATCGAGCTCTTGGGAAGCAGGCGCCTTGTTTGTGGGTGCGGGTTATGAAAATCAAAACGGTTGGAATGATCCAGAACGTGCTATGGGCGCTGGCTTATACACCGGCTTCAAGTTCAAACGCAGTCCAAATTTCTACATGCAACGCATGCGCTACGGTCACATCATGAGAGGCTCTTACATAAAGCCTAACCTTATGATAACCACATTCAATTACGACCGTATAGATTACGATCATCCACCAGATCCTGTAACTTTCATGTACCCAACAACACGTGAAAGTGCCTTTGCAGGGGCAGCAATGCTTGAATTTGGTAACCAATTGGTTTTGTCTGAACGATTAATGGTGGAATATTCTGCGGGCTTTGGCTATGGTTTCACGACCAAACAGGCCTATTGGAACTATTCAAACTATGGATTTAGTGGCGGCGTTGGTACGGATCTAGCGCCTTACGTATGGAATTTTGGTTTAAAAGTGGGGTACCTCTTAAAATAACACTGCCTACTATTGCAGTCATAAAAAAAAGCCCGGCACAATGTGCCGGGCTTTTTTGTTTGTGCGCTTTCCGTAGTTAAGCTTTATGCATTGTTTTGCGTCTTGATCAAGTTCAATGCAGAACCTGCTTTGAACCAATCAATCTGCTGCGCATTGTAGGTATGGTTCAACTTGATAGAATCTGTCGAACCGTCCGCGTGAACCACCTCAAGGGTCAACTGCTTGCCTGGGGCAAACGATGCAAGATCGGTGAAGTTAAACGTATCGTCTACTTGGATCAAATCGTAATCTGCTTCGTTGTCGAAGGTCAGACCCAACATACCCTGCTTCTTCAAATTCGTTTCGTGAATACGCGCGAATGACTTCACGATTACCGCGCGAACGCCTAAGTGACGCGGCTCCATCGCTGCGTGTTCGCGAGAAGAACCTTCCCCATAGTTGTGATCACCCACAACGATAGAAGGAACACCAGCTGCTTTGTATGCGCGGGCCACATTTGGTACCTCATCTACAGAACCGTCTAGTTGGTTCGTCACAGCATTCGTAGCTTCCGTGTACGCATTGACTGCACCGATCAAACAGTTGTTTGAAATGTTATCTAGGTGACCGCGGTAACGCAACCATGGACCAGCCATAGAGATGTGATCCGTAGTACACTTACCAAAGGCCTTGATCAAAAGCTTAGCGCCTTCGATGTTGGCACCGTCCCATGGAGCGAATGGAGCGAGCAATTGCAAACGCTGAGAGTCTGGCGCGACCGCTACGTTAATTCCTGAACCGTCGGCTGCAGGCGCTTGGTAACCATTGTCCTCCACGGCAAAACCAGCAGATGGCAATTCGTGACCTGTTGGCTCTGCCAATTTCACTTCTTCACCATTTGTATTGATCAAGGTATCCGTTATCGGGTTAAAATCTAGTTTACCAGAGATTGCAATAGCGGCAACCATTTCCGGTGAAGTAACGAAGGCGTGTGTGTTGGGGTTACCGTCTGCACGCTTCGCGAAGTTTCTATTGAACGAGTGAACGATAGAGTTTTTCTCTTGCTTCTCAGCACCTTCACGCGCCCACTGTCCGATACATGGACCACAAGCATTGGTAAAGATTCTCGTTCCCTCTAATTTGTTGAACGTATCCATCAAACCGTCGCGCTCTGCAGTGTAACGCACTTGCTCAGAACCCGGATTGATACCTAAGATCGCCTTAGGCGCAATGCCTTTCTCTACTGCATCAGCAACGATAGAAGCAGCACGCGTCAAATCTTCGTACGATGAGTTGGTACACGAACCGATCAATGCCCACTCAATATCCGTTGGCCAATCGTTGGCTGCAGCTTTCTCCTTCATCTCAGCTACTGGTGTAGCGAGATCTGGAGTAAACGGTCCGTTCAAATGTGGAGTCAATTCGTCTAGGTTGATTTCGATCACTTGGTCGAAGTACTGCTCAGGGTTTGCATATACCTCAGCATCACCGGTCAAGTGTTCAGCTACTGCATCGGCAGCGTCCACTACATCTTGACGACCAGTAGCCGCCAAATAGCGACGCATGCTGTCGTCGTAACCGAAGGTTGATGTCGTTGCACCGATCTCAGCACCCATGTTACAAATGGTCCCTTTACCTGTAGCACTCAAGCTCTCAGCACCCTCACCGAAGTACTCAACTATTGCACCAGTACCGCCTTTCACCGTGAGGATACCAGCCACTTTTAAGATGACATCTTTCGCTGAAGTCCAACCGTTCAACCGACCAGTTAGCTTTACACCAATAAGTTTTGGGAACTTCAGCTCCCAAGCCATACCGGCCATCACATCTACAGCATCTGCACCACCAACACCAATAGCGACCATACCTAGACCACCAGCATTTACGGTGTGTGAATCTGTACCGATCATCATACCGCCTGGGAAGGCATAATTCTCGAGAACTACCTGGTGAATAATACCGGCACCTGGTTTCCAGAAACCGATGCCGTATTTGTTACATACTGAAGACAAGAAGTTGAACACTTCATTATTCTTATTGATTCCGTCTTGCAAATCTTTATCTGCACCTATTCTCGCTTGGATCAAGTGATCCGCGTGAGCCGTTGAAGGAACCGCTACTTTGCTTTTACCAGCTTGCATGAACTGCAACAATGCCATCTGGGCGGTTGCATCCTGCATGGCTACGCGGTCGGGTGCAAAATCTACATAGCTTGCACCTCTACCAAAGGCCTCAGTGGCATTACCTTCCCACAAGTGGGTATATAAAATCTTTTCAGCTAGTGTTAATGGTTTACCAACCGCTTCACGAGCTGCTGCAACGCGCTCAGGGTAACGGTTATAAACCTTGCGGATCATATCGATATCAAAGGTCATAGAACTGTAATTTCTCTATTTAATTCGATGCGAATTTACCACATAAAATGTGATTATAAGGTGTGTTTTTGCACCGGAACCAACATCTAGAACCGCTCTTTGAAAGATTAAAGATTATCGCGATCTAAAATCTATATATTCTCAAAAAATACAATGGTAATTTAAGAATTAAGGAATCCAAACCTTAAGATTGTGGTACCAGTTATCGCCTTCAATTCGAACGATATACATGCCCGAAGACCAAAGCGCCGTGCTAAAGCGATAGGCTTTAGCGTTTTTGTCTGATGCAGCTGTAAGCTTACCAGTAGCATCAAATACACGTACGCCTTGTGGACTCCCCAAGACTACATTCAAATGCCCATCTGCTTGATAGACGCTCATGTCGCGTAAAACAGTTTCCATGACATCTAAAAGCTCAAAGCCCGCAGTGTGTGCACTGTCCATAGCTGGATTGAAACTCCAATCCTTAATGGTAAAGCTCTTTGCACTATCCTCTACATCGATACGCGCCCAACCATAGCACGCAGTATCATTCTTTATGATGCGAAGACCTAAGTATCCATCTGTAAGTGGACCTGCCCAATTTGAATTAGGATAAGCCACGCCATCCACATGAAAAGCCATATAGCCCGCCGCTGTAGCAGCATTGATACCGGACCAGCTCTGTGAGGCATCTATAGTTGTACCTGGAAGTACTTTTTCTACGTAACTAAAGCCATTTTGTCCCGCGCCCATGGCAAGGTTCCCCTCGATACTATCACCAGGGTGCAGAAGAATAGCATTAACGTTGCCTAGTTGGCCGCCGCTCAGTATGTGTTCAATGGTAAAATCCACAATAGTATCCCCGTCAAGGTCCAATTCAAAAATCCCATCCACAATCGTGGTATCAGGAATGTCCGTGTATTGATATTGCGCTTGTGCTGCAGTGCCTCCTAGAAGTGCTGCTGCGGTTGCCATGTATTGACTAAGACGTTTAGAATCCGATTTTTCCATGGAGGCAAATATAAACCTAAAAGCGTCGCAACTGTGTCTTTACGACCCCTTTGAGACTGGAAATATCCACTGTTTTATTCAAAACTTTTGTTAAAACTGCAAATGCCTCCGTCAAGCGCGACGAAACCTTACCCTCTCCTGCCGCTTCCATAATATCTTCAAACCATAGTTCCACCACCGCAGCCTGCGCATCCATGGTAAATAACAACGTCATTTCCTGATGGGCCTTCTCCCACCGGTCCATTTCCTTCCAATGCAAAGGAGCCCTTTCGGCACCCATCAAATGCCGTTGACTTTGCATAAGTGCATTTCCTTCCCGGCGCATGGCAATGATCACCTTTGGGCCCTCAGGAAGTGGAGCCTTAATGAGCAAAGGCGCCACAATTTTAACCGATTGACCACGCAAACCTTCTAACCAATTGGCGTCGAAAGTCCAAGACTTAATTTTTTCATGTTCAAAATAACCTGCTGCATTGAACTCATCGGCTTTACGGGTCTCATCCGTCACAGGCAAAACCCCAAGCGACTTGAGTAGTTGCATGCCCAATGAAGTACCGCTGCGAGGCGGCCCCGTGACGATAAATAATGGCACCTTATGGTCATCCGGGAGCAAGGCTTTTTGGACTGCCTTTGCAGTATGGGCCGCCTCTGCATCGCCCGTTTTGATGAATAACCAGGCCAATGCACCATGAACCCAAGGCTGATGAAAAACCAACGTGGTACTTTTCAATCCAACCTCGATTGCCGCTTCCCAATTCTCAACATGTAAATAGTAACGTAGCCAAAGGTTCAGCACATCCGGTCGGTCTTTCGCTATGGGTTCCAATAGGCGATGTAGCGCTTCGAATTGGTCCGCTTTTACTAAAAATCGACCCCAGAGAATGGCAGTAGAGACCTCAATGGAGTGCGAGATGAAATTGGGCAATACCCAATCTTCCTTTTTTGACAACGCCACCAAGGCACGGTAATACGCCCAGATTGCAGGCTGTCCTTGTTCGTGCGTGGTCCAGGTGAGCAGTCTTTCTAATTCTAAATATTGCTCAGATTCCGCAAGCAGCGCAGCGCCCAATTGCAGATAACGCAGTGGAGATGCTGCATTCAACTTTAGCGCAGCCAATTCCCGCCATGCCTCTTCTGGACGTCCTTCGGCACGCAGGCTGCGTGCGAGGTAGTAAGCGTTTTCTAACAAACGTTGACCGGTTACCTCCGTTGCATCTGCATCCAGATACCCCATAGCAACAAGGCTTGTTAGCATGGATGATTCGAGCGCCACAGGCTCCTGATCCGCCGTAACAATCTCCACCGCATTTGGCACTTGCGCCGGGTGTTCTCCCGGGGTAAAGCATGGAGCAACGCGACCTCTCATGGCCGGTGTCGCTTGCACATTGTGAACCGCTAGCAACGAAGGCGCGATGTCTAAGAGGGTTAAACCACTTGTCACCGCATCTTTATCCAGAGAGGGACCTTTCGCTAAAAAAACACCAAAATGGCGGTGTTCCAAGGCGGGCGCCCCGGCGTGGCTAGGCAATTGGCCCCAACGCTCATCACCCGACTTAAAGCCGTGATCGCTGATTAAAAAAGTGGTTGTCGAATCGTCCGTATAATGAAGCAAGGCATCAAGGAAAAGATCGTGCAGACGGTAAGCTGCGGTCACGATGTGCTTATATTTTAAATACGCCTCATTAGAAATGCCCGGCAACTGAGGAGGGTGGTATTTCATTCCCAAATGCTTGTAGTGGTCCAGCGCATCGTAATAGATGCTGGCGTGATTCTGTGTACCATAAGCTAAGGCCATGGTAGCGAGGGTATGCACATTGATGGCGTGTGTCGTAATCTTTAAAACGCTTCGAACGACGGCATCTTCACTGCTCACGTCTAGGTCCGGAAAAAACAGCGCTATGGCCTGTACCGGTATTTCTTCGGGTTGCAACAATAACGCACGAGCGAGCGGTTGCAAATTGGAGGGCTGAATACCCGCCGAGAGCCAATTCCCGTCCTCAGCTGGAGCGAGATTTGAAACCCTAACCCCACCTCCACTGCTTGCTGGCGCAGGGTGAGAAGGCCACCAACCTACTGTTGTACACGAGTGACCGTTCTCTTCTAAAATATCCCAATACGTGGGGACTTTTAGCGACGTACCTCGAACCGCTCTTACACGCCCATTCTCAAGCTCCGTAAATCCATGAATCCCATGCTTAGAGGGCCATTGTGACGTAGCTATCGTACTCCAAAGCATAGGGGAAATAGGCGGATCTAAGGTGGCCAATTGGGCCTGTACCCCGCCATCCATCAAGCCGGTAAGGTTTGGCATCTTTCCGGAAGTTAGTAGGGGTGACATTACCTGCCAATCGGCAGCATCCCATCCCACCAACAAAGAGGTTAGCGGTACTGTACTTGCTGGGACGGCGGGAAATTGAGAAAGATCTAGGCCTTTAAATTGAGCGACAGCTTTATAACCGCCGGCCAGAAAACCCAATGTATATATGTCCTTTTGCCCCATGGCGTAAAAGTAATTGCTAAATTTGATGTGACCCCACTGCTGTGCCCATGAAGACCAAAGCTTTTTCTGACATCCTGTCCTTATCCTGGTCTGCGATCAAAGCATCGCCGCTAAGAACCGTACTTACCTCATTGATCATTTCTTTCGGCATCATGGCTCTGGTAGGCATTTTAAGTGCGACCGATGCGCTTAAACAAAGCCTAGAAAGCAACTTCACGAGCCTTGGTGCAAATACCTTGACCGTTCGAAATTCACAAGGTGGCTTTTTTGCTGGCGGCGCGAAACGACGTCAAAACCCCAACATATCCTATCGTCAAGCGAAGGCTTTTAAAGACCGCATGACTTTTGCAGGCGCTCGAACCAGCTTAACCTATGTCGCTGGTGGTACAGAGCAACTCAGCTATGGGAATACGAGCACAAACCCTAACAACATGGTTACTGCAGCCGACGAAAACTACTTGTATACGGGAGGGTTTGAATTGGAAGAAGGGCGAAACTTTACCGCAGACGATGTACAACGAGGTAAGAATTATGTCATTTTAGGCAATGAAACAAAGACCACGCTATTTGGCGACGCTTCTGCCGCCGGAAAGACCATTAAAATGCGCGGCAAACCTTACACAGTTGTTGGCGTTCTCGCGGAGAAAGGGAATTCAGGGATGTTCTCTGGAGACCGAGGTGCTTGGGTAACCATCACCTATGCTCGAGCAAATTTTACTGCAGGCCGGCCCAATTATACCCTCAGCATTAACGCACCCAGCGCTCCTTTGCTCGATGCCGTACAAGGGCAATGTACCGCCTTGATGCGCAGTGTAAGAAAGCTAAAACCCAAAGAAGAAAATAATTTTTACATCATCCGTAGCGACAGTATTGCGCGGAGTTTGATTGAAAATCTCGGAATGGTCACGACGGGTGCCTTTATCATTGGAATCATCACCTTGCTTGGTGCCTCCATTGCATTGATGAATATCATGCTGGTCAGTGTTACGGAACGAACACGTGAGATCGGAACGAGAAAAGCCCTGGGCGCAACGAAGAAAAGTATCAGCTCGCAATTTTTGGGAGAGGCTATTGTCATCACGCAATTGGGCGGATGGACGGGCATCGTATTTGGCATTATTATCGGAAATGTTGTTGCCAATATGGTCGATGGCCAATTTTTCATTCCATGGATCTGGATTACCGTAGCCTTTATCCTATCCGTAGGTGTTGGTCTTCTAGCTGGCTGGTATCCCGCGAGTAAGGCTGCAGCCCTAAACCCGGTAGATGCTTTGAGGCACGAATAAATACGTGGACACTACTTACGTTCCATTTTTTGATACCCTACTGCGGCACCTGTGCTCGTACCTAGGGAGATCCACAAACCAACATCATCCA
>Ga0209136_1002326_pt1 | contig 11628 bp, 15 predicted proteins | sample SaaInl0LU_22_DNA_FD_184640 | JGI IMG/M metagenome (GOLD analysis project Ga0209136, IMG submission 184640) | Marine microbial communities from expanding oxygen minimum zones in the Saanich Inlet - ESP_90LU_22_DNA (SPAdes) (version 2) | ecosystem: Environmental > Aquatic > Marine > Intertidal... | reverse complement strand
AGTACTCTCTGCGGAATGAAGCTCTTGTGATAGAGCCACCAGCCAAGTCTGATTAGCGGATTGAAGTTATTTGGGGGTTTGGGGTGCGAGTAGTAGATGAGGTCGTGAATAGTCAAGATAAGTCGAAATTTTTTACCAATACTTCCGATGGTTTGCATTGGGCTGTAAACGGTTTCAAACTTATGAGCATTCAGCCTCAATGAAGCGAGAGGTTCAAGCATTGAAGTTGGTGAATTCAATCTCACATACTTGGTTCCACTGGGCAAAAACTCTAGTTGCCTGGGGTCGCTAATGATGGCAGTAATATCTAGCTTTTTAGAGGTGGCCCCAAATAACTCAATTGTGAATCGCCCAATTCCATCAAGTGAATCAGGATTGATGTATCTGCAGTCAAAGCCAATAGCAGGATTAGTCAATAAAGTTCTCTATCAATTTCGCTACGCGATCTGGAGCTTCGTAGTGCAGAAGGTGTCCAAGTTTTGGGATTGCGTGAAACTCGCTATCCGGAAATATTCGCTGAAGTTTTCTCTGATCTGCGTAAGGACCAATGCTGTCTTTTTCTCCGGTGATTATGAGCACTGGAGTCTCAATTCGCTCAGCGTAGTCGGTCACGGTGTTTTTCATTGCGACCTCAAATCCCTCAATCGCAACTCGTGGTGAACTAAAGTCACTGAAATTATCTTGGTGTTGCTTTGCAATCCACTGCTTGAGATCAGCAGCTCCAGTTTTTATCAAAACAGAGTTCATCAGGTCTATGAACACTTTGGACTTCAATATGGAAGGTTTGTTCCTAGCAAGTTTGTAGTAGCGCCTTACAGCTCTGCTGGCCACATCTTTTGCATAGAAGTTGGCTTTAGCAATCGGGTTGATCATTACAGCCTGTTTTGCATTAAGCCCATGACTGAGTGCTCTCGCTAAAACCGTTGTGCCGAAAGAGTGACCTATGGGAATGGTTGACTCAGGCATCTGGGCATATATTCCAATAAGCCACTCACTATATGCGTCAAGTGTTATTTCTTTCAGTTCCTCGGTTGCTCCAAATCCCGGTAGGTCGGGAATGAAAATTTCCCAATCCGGAAGGGCTCCGGCGATTGACTCGAGGCCATGATGATTTCCCCTGAAACCGTGGATTAGCAGCAATACGCCCTTGCTTTGTTCGGTTGCTGGGTATCTCCAAACCGCCCCGGACGCAAAATTCAATCTTTGAGCACGATTAACCGCGGCCGCAGCGTAGTGGACCGGCAAGGAACTCATGACACCAGTGTATTGCGCAAACTGTCGGTCACCCTCATATAAGGTAGGCGCGTGCTGGAATTTGATTTTGAACCTGACCTCCCCGAGTGGTCAAAGACTCTCGTTGGCTTCGACTTGGAAACTACTGGCCTTGACCTGGCCACATCCAGAATCGTCACCGCTTCTATCGTTCGAATTGATGCTTCGGGTGACACGGTCGAAAGCAAAGATTGGCTTATTAATCCCGGCATCGAGATACCCCCCGAAGCCGCAGCAGTTCATGGGGTGACAACTGAAATGGCACGTCAAGAAGGGATGGATCCAAAGCTCGCCCTAGCCGAGGTGGCGGAAACTTTGAGGTCTTACTTCAATGCACTTGTTCCAGTTGTAGCTTTCAACGCTCCATACGATTTCACGATCCTGAGAAACGAGCTGGTCAGAAACAAATTGGCCTCCGTTGAGGCGAAGCCTGTAGTCGACCCTCTGGTGCTGGATAAGAAATTTGTTAAATTCCGTAAAGGTAAAAGGACTCTTGGAATTTTATGCGGCCACTATTCAATCGAATTGTTGAATGCCCATCAGTCCTCGGCAGATGCGCTGGCGGCTGTTCGCTTAGCTCAGCAGCAAGCACGCATCTTTTCAAAGGATATTGATCGGGACGTTACTGCCTTGCATGAGAATCAGATTGCTTGGAGCAAAGAGCAAGACGAGGACTTTGCGAAATTTATGGCGGATAAGAATCCAAACTTCAAACTAGTGCCAGGTTGGCCTGAAAAGAATTAGTTAAAGTTTTTGTAGCGCTCGTTGAATCGCTCTACGCGTCCGGCGCTGTCCATGATTCTCTGCTTTCCGGTGTAGAAAGGGTGGGAAGCAGATGAGATCTCAACATCGAAAACTGGATAGGTGTTGCCGTCTTCCCATTCAATTGTTTTCTCGCTTGTGACTGTGGAGCGGGTTAGAAAAGTGGCTCCACTTGCCAAGTCGCGAAAAACTACTGTCTGGTAGTCGGGGTGAATCTCTGCCTTCATTTAAAAACCTTTGGATTTAGCGATGTTTAACAAACCGAGAGTCTAGCACTTTCTGGCCGATCAGTGAAGTCTAAGATTTTGCCCGAGCGGTATATCGCCCGTCCTTGTTTAGAACTGTCATCTGATAGTTGAAGCAGTTGCTTATGTTTTCGCTAGTCAAGACCTGCTGGATTGGTCCTTGGGAGTGTATTTTTCCGTCTTTTATAAGCAAGGCGTGAGTGAAACCTGCTGGAATCTCTTCGATGTGATGTGTAACAACGACCATCGCGGGAGCAGTCGGGCTTTTCGCGTATTCACTCAATAGTTGAACGGTTTGTTCTCTTGCCGCCATATCCAGAGAGGCAACTGGCTCATCCATCAGCATCAGCTCTGGGTCTGTCATAACAGATCTCGCTATTTGAACCCTCTTTTTTTCTCCGTCACTGAGAGTTCCGAAAGCTCTCTCTTCAAATTTTTCTAGACCCCACTCCGATAGAACCCTCCTTGCCCGACGGACATCAAGCTCCTCGTAATTCTCTGTCCATCGCCCGGTAATTCCGTAGCTGGCAGTCATTACAGCATCCAAGACCTTCTCACTATTTGGGATGTGGTCAGTGAGGGCGTTTGAAGCGAATCCGATTCGGGTGCGAAGTTCGAAAACGTTGACCTCGCCAAGGGTTCTACCCAAAATCCTCGCCTCACCCTTTGAGGGTTGAATTTGGGCTGCCGCAACTCGCAACAGCGTTGTTTTGCCCGCACCATTTGGTCCAATAATTGCCCACCTCTGGTTCGCACCAATCGTCCAATTGACGTCATCAAGAATTGGCTGACCGTTACGTGTAACAGTCAGCGATGAGAAATTCACTACTTCAGCCATATGTTGCCTAAGCTTAGCTTTTGAGTTAGGTGAAAACGGAGACAAACGCCTAATAAACAGTCCCCGGAGGTCCAAAATCTCAGTATTAGTCGTATTTGATGTTGATTCCACTCTGATTGCTCATGAGGCAATCGAGGAAATCGCCGACGTTCTGGGCAAACGCAAAATGGTGGCGGAGATAACCAGCGCATCGATGCGCGGGGAAATTGACTTCGAGCAATCACTCAGGCAACGAGTCAAACTTCTGGCAGGGGTTTCCGAGGCTGATCTTGTGAGGATCTCCGAAAATTTTGTAATCAACGATGGGGCGGCCGAACTAATTGAGCATGTTCACAGCATCGGTGGAAAAGCCTGTGCCATTTCTGGAGGCTTTGAGAGTCTGTTGAGCCCTATTGCACAAAAACTTGGGCTCGACGCTTACAGGGCAAATCACTTGGAAGTTGTCCAGGGCGTTCTCACGGGAGAACTGCTACCGCCAATCATTGACGCTAGGGCCAAGCGTTCAGCTTTAGTGAACTGGAGCAAAGAGTTTGGAATACCTCTTGCTAAAACAGTTGCTATCGGTGACGGAGCGAATGATTTGGAGATGATGAGTGAGGCCGCGGTCAGCATTGGGTTTGTTCCCAAGCCGATTGTTGCGGAGAGTTGCGACCACATTCTCACCGAGCCTGATTTCAGACCCGTGATTGAACTACTCCCCTAGGCTCCGGTTGAGTGAAGTCCGCCATCCACGTGGACAATTTCTCCAGTTGTTGCCTCAAAGAAATCACTAAGTAATGCAACTATTGCTTTTGCAGCTGGCTCAGTGTTTGTTAGATCCCAACCCAGTGGTGCTCTGTCTGTCCACAGCTCCTCCATGGTTGCAAATCCTGGAATTCCTTTTGCAGCGGTGGTCCGAAGTGGGCCCGCGCTGACAAGATTCACCCGAACCCCCTCTGGTCCAAGATATCTTGCAAGATAACGAGAGGTTGATTCGAAGGCGGCTTTTGCAACCCCCATCCAGTCGTAAACCGGCCAAGAAACACTTGCGTCGAAAGTCAGACCGACGACGCTTGACGAATCACTTAGGTTTTCTCGCAGGGCAACAGTTATCGACTTAAGTGAGTAGGCACTGACCTCGACGGCGTTGGAAACATCGGACCACTCGGTCTCCAAGAAATTGCCACCAAGTGCGGATTGAGGTGCGAAGGCAATTGCGTGAACTATGCCATCGAGAGAATCAAAGTGCTCGGCCACTCTTGAGCTGAGTTTTTTCAAGTCTTCTTCGTTAGTCGCGTCCAATTCAATAACAGCGGCAGGTTTAGGCAACCGGCTTGCCATCTTTTCTGTGATTGGCAGCATCCTTCCGAAACTAGATAAGACAACTTCGGCTCCCTGCTCTTGAGCAATCCTTGCCGCTGAAAAGGCTATTGAGGCTTCCGTCAAGACCCCGGTCACAAGTATTTTTTTACCGTCTAAAAGTCCCATTTTCTTCTCCTAATGTCCCATTCCAAGTCCGCCGTCTACAGGGATAATTGCCCCAGAAATATACGAGGCATCTTCACCTACTAGAAAACTAACGGTAGCGGCTACTTCCTCAGGTTCTGCAAACCGACCCGCTGGAATCCTTGACTTGTAGTTTGCCTGGGTCTCTTCTGGCAAGGCGGCGGTCATATCCGTATTTATAAACCCAGGAGCAACTACATTGGCGGTGATGTTTTTGCCACCCAGTTCCTGCGTGATGCTGCGTGCCATGCCAACAAGTCCCGATTTACTTGCGGAGTAGTTGACTTGACCTGGAGATCCGATTGAGCCAACTACGCTCCCGATCATAACGATGCGTCCAAACTTTGATTTGAGCATGCTTTTGATGCTCCTCTTCACGACTCTGAAGGTGCCCGTCAAGTTAGTTGCAACCACATTTTCAAAATCCTCGTCGGTCATTCTGAGCAATAGCTGGTCATTGGTGACACCTGCATTAGCAACCAGGATCTGAATTGGCCCAAGATTGTTCTCGATTTCTAAGACAGCAGCATCAAGGCTCACTGGGTCATTTAAGTCAGCTTTGACCTTGAAGGCTTCATCCGGACCAGATCCATCTCGGGAGGTAATTGCAACTTGATAGCCATCGGCAATCAGTTTTCGAGTGATTGCTTCACCGATGCCCCTGTTGCCTCCGGTAACTAAAGCGGTTTTGGTCATGACTCCTCCGGGAATATCTTCAGCCGTTATCCTTTTTGACTACCCAGAGTCTAGCTACCAATGGGAAAGAGCTGAGCATAATGGAAAAGCCTCAAAGCGCCACGAGTCTTGAGAGCAGTCCAGAAGAGGAAAGAAAATCTCGACTGGTGAAATACACCATTGCCATGAGCGTTCGTGTCGTGTGTCTCATTCTCGGAGTGTTTCTGGAGGGCTGGGCAATGTGGGTGGCCTTTGCAGGAGCAATTTTTCTCCCCTATTTTGCCGTGGTGGTGGCTAACGCGCCTGGTAAATCATCCACCGTGGCCAAGATTAATTCACCGACCAAATCCATCTCAGCTGACAAATTCAGAATCGTCGATGACAACTGAGCTCAAATGCTCTAGGTCCGGCTGTGAGGAAACAGCAAGCTGGTTTGTTTATTGGAGAAACCCCAAGGTTCACGTTGCGAACCGCAGGAAGACATGGCTTGCCTGCGAATCTCATAGGGAATTCTTCATCGAATACCTAACGGTGAGAGAATTCTTCTTGGAGGCTGAGCACATTGAATAGTTTTGCAAGATGGAGCGGCTGGTTCCTGGTGGTTTTGCTGTTTGCAACCGGGACCGTATTCCTCTCCAGTTGGCAATTCGACCGAAGGGGCGAGAAGGTCGATCAAATTGAACTTGTGCAGAATAATTACAACGCGCCAATCGCTTCCCTCAATGAGGTGGTTGTCAATGGATCCCTGCCAGCTGAAAACGAGTGGCTGCGAGTTGAACTGGTTGGTAAGTACCTAACAGACCACGTATATCTGGTGAGAAATCGCCCACTGAACGGTCAGCCAGGCTTTTTGCAACTGGTTCCTTTTGAAACTCTTCAAGGTCAAATTATCGCGGTGGAAAGAGGTTGGATGCCCACCGGGAACAGGCAAGACTCCCCTGACTTCGTACCGGTGGTTGAAGGCGAACAAAAAACGATTACGGTTCGGCTTAGACCGAATGAGCCGGAGGTAAATCGGAGTGCGCCCCCAGGACAAATAGAAAACATAAATCTCCAGAGATTTTCAGAGGTAACCGGTCTAGTGATGGTGAAGGATTTCTACGGGCGAATGGCGTTTGAGTCCCCGGTCAGCGAGGAGTACGCCACCCCTATGCCCATGCCGAGAATGGATGAGGGTAACCACCTAAGTTATGCGCTGCAGTGGATACTTTTTGGATTGATGGCGTTTATCGCATTCGGTTGGGCTCTGCGACAAGAACTGCAGTTTAGGGCCGGTAAGACAAAAATTAAGAAAAAAGATTTTGATTCTGCTGCCGAAGACGCTCTTTTAGATTCCGCTGAATCGAGATCATTGCAGTAACCTTTGCTCAGAGAGATTTTTAGAGGAGTTTGAAGATGAACAGAACAGCTATTTTTGATCGAGTAACGCCTTTGTCTTTGGCTAAAGATGCAGCCATCGTCACCGGAGCAATTGTCTTGATCGCAGTGGCTGCTCAGATTTCTGTTCCTCTTTGGCCAGTTCCAGTAACTCTGTCCACGTTGGCCGTGATGATAATCGCCGCCACGCTAGGAACAACTCGAGGTTCACTTTCGGTCGTTGGATACATGACCGCAGGTGCTTTGGGCCTTCCCGTTTTCGCAGGTGCAGCAGCCCTTAGCGCTGTCAGGCCAACTTTCGGCTATCTCATTGGATTCGTTCTGGCATCGATACTCATTGGCCTAATGGTTTCTAAATGGGCAGGGAACAGCCCGCTGAGGCTCTCAGCAGTGTTTGTACTGGCCACAGGAGTTATTTACTTGCTTGGCGCGGGATGGCTCGTTGTCGGATTCGGAATGAGTGTCCCCCAGGCATTGATGGCCGGAGTTGTGCCGTTTCTTATTGGTGACGCCTTGAAGATTGTGATCGCCACAACTTTCGTTACAGGCTTTAGAAGACTTATTTCCTAAATACTGAAGCCAATCATGCGCATTTGTTCGCGCCCATCTTCAGTGATTTTCTCAGGTCCCCATGGTGGCATCCAAACCCAATTGATTCGGAATGCGTCCACTACTTTATCCAGAGCATCCGCAGTCTGCTCCTCTAGAACATCCGTCAAAGGACATCCAGCACTAGTCAAGGTCATGTGGATTATGAGGTTTCCCTCAGGGTCTTGCTTGAGACCATAAACCAGGCCCAGGTCGACGATGTTCACCCCAATTTCTGGGTCGATGACCTCTTTCATCGCCTCCAGCACCTCGTCATACTTGGCCGCTGGCAGCTCTAGCTCTTCGCTCAAATCGCCGCCTTGTTGTATCGGTCGTAGCCTTCTGCTTCAAGTCTATCGGCCAGCTCCGGTCCGCCCTGCTCGGCAACTTTGCCATCAACGAAGACGTGTACATGATCCGGCTTGATGTAGTTCAAAATACGGGTGTAGTGGGTGATTAGCAACACACCCAAGTCAGTGTTGGATTTTGCCCTGTTGACACCTTCGGAAACAACCTTCAGAGCATCAACGTCCAATCCACTGTCCGTCTCGTCCAGAACAGCAAATTTTGGCTTCAGCAGCTCAAGTTGAAGAATCTCGTGACGCTTTTTCTCTCCCCCACTGAAACCCTCATTCACGTTTCTTTCGGTGAAACTTGAGTCAATGCGCAGATCCTCCATGGCACCCCTCACTTCTCCAACCCACTCACGCAACGCAGGAGCCTCACCGGCAATAGCTGTCTTGGCTGTTCGAAGGAAGTTGCTAACACTAACACCAGGCACCTCAACCGGGTACTGCATTGCTAGAAATAGGCCCAACCTGGCTCGCTCATCTGGCTCCATGTCTAGAACATTCTCTCCATCGAGCAAAATTTCGCCGTCTGTGACCTGGTAGCGCGGGTGTCCGGCAATGGAATAGGCCAATGTTGACTTTCCACTTCCGTTTGGACCCATAACGGCATGAGTTTCGCCGGAGTTAATTACTAGGTCCACGCCTTTGAGGATTTCCTTTTTCCCCTGGTCTGTTTCTACCTCTACGTGCAGATTCTTAATTTCAAGCTTTGCCATGATTTTCTCTCTTACTCTGTTTCGTATTCCAAATAAATTTCGTCGTTTTCTATGATCACTTCATAGACGGGTACTGGTTCAAAGGCCGGCAATGAAAGAGGCTTGCCCGTGTCCAGATCGAATTTAGCCCCGTGTGCCCAGCACTCAATAGTTGAGTCATCAACAAATCCCTCACTGAGCGAGATTTCGCCGTGAGAGCAAGTGTCACTTATTGCCTTGACTTCCCCGTTGGTAGTTTTGACGATTGCTATTGGCACCTCATCAATTTTTACCCTGAGAGCCTTACCAACTGGCACATCGTCAACTTTGCAGATTTTAATGGCCACTAGACCACCCTTTCTAGATCTGCCTCGATTGCCGCCGTCATTCGGTCTTGGATGTCCTGAACTCCAATTTTTTGAATTACTTCATTCAAAAAGCCTCGAACCACCAATCTCCTTGAAGTTTGTTCGTCCAGCCCCCTGCTTTGCAGATAGAACAACTGCTCATCGTCAAATCGGCCGCTAGCACTTGCGTGTCCAGCACCTTCGATTTTCCCGGTTTCAATTTCTAAGTTCGGCACACTGTCCGCTCTCGCGCCGTCTGTAAGCAAGAGATTCCGATTGAGCTCGTAGGTGTCTGTCCCGACACCCGCCTCGCGAATCAACACGTCACCTATCCAGACTGTGTGTGCTCCTTTGCCTTGCAGGGCTCCCTTATAGGTCACTCTTGAACGGCAATTAGCGGCATTGTGGTCAATGAAAGGGCGGTGCTCTATGTACTGATGAGAATCAGCAAGATAGACCCCGTACATCTCCACGTTTGAACCAGGTGCGCTCAGGTCTGCCTGCGGCACAACACGAATTACCTCACCCTCCATGGAAACAACGATGTGAGTTAGGTTGCTGTCTTTTTCCAATTTCGCAAAATGGTTGCTTACGTGAACCGAGGTTGGGTCCCAGTCCTGGATGGTAATCAGGCTCAGGTTGGCGCCCTGACCCACAAGGATTTCTACGTTCTCGGCGACTTTGCCGTGGCCCCTATGGTCGAGAACAAGAGTTGAGTGTGAATTGGCTTCGGCGTTGATGAATAAATGCGCCGCTCTCGGCTGATCATCAGAAGAGATCCTGATGAAGTGAGGCTCGGCACTCTCCCCGGTCAACGTAACTTTCAAGGTTTTGGAGGCATTAGTCCAAGCAGCTGCGCTAACCCTGTCCTCCGGCATTCCCGCTGAGCCGACTAACTTATCGGTTGAATCGACAAGTTCCGCCACTGCACCCTGTTTGAGGTTGAGGCCGAAGTGTTCTTCTTGAAGCTCTCCATAAACTGCTTCATCCAACCCGGCCAATTTTTCTAGCGGGAAGTACTTCCAGACTTCCTCGAACCTGGTTGGCTTCTCGAAACTGTCAACAGAAGTTGACTTAGGGCGTGCGTGCCTAATTTGTACTGGAGCTCCTGCGCCGTGGCTGTGGGCCTCCATTCCGTGCTGGGCCATTAACCAACGGCTCCTTCCATTTGCATCTCAATTAGCTTGTTTAGCTCCAAGGCGTACTCCATAGGAAGCTCCTTGGCTATTGGCTCGATGAATCCTCGGACAATCATCGCCATCGCCTCGTCTAACTCAATTCCCCGGCTTTGGAGGTAGAACAATTGCTCCTCACTCACCTGGCTGACTGTAGCTTCGTGACCCATGGTGACATCGTCTTCCCGGACGTCAATAGCGGGGTAAGTGTCTGATCTGGAGATAGTGTCAACCAGCAAGGCATCACACATCACTGTGTTCTTGGAGTTTTTCGCGCCTGCATGAATCTTTATCTCGCCCCTGTAGCTTGATCGGCCTCCGGCTCTCGCAATTGACTTTGAAACAATCGAAGATGAGGTGTTTGGGGCGATGTGAATCATTTTTGCACCCGCATCCTGGTGCTGACCCTCACCCGCGAAAGCAACACTCAGAGTCTCTCCTCGGGCATGCTCCCCCGCCAGAATCACCGATGGGTATTTCATGGTCACCTTGGAACCGATGTTGCCGTCAATCCACTCCATGGTTGCACCCTCATGAGCGATAGCCCGCTTGGTTACCAGGTTGTAGACGTTGTTTGACCAGTTCTGGATTGTTGTGTAACGGACTCTGGCGTTTTTCTTAACGATAATTTCAACAACTGCGGAGTGAAGGCTGTCTGACTTGTAAATGGGAGCCGTGCAACCTTCGATGTAGTGAACATAGCTGTCTTCATCAGCAATGATTAGTGTTCTCTCAAACTGACCCATGTTCTCGGTGTTGATTCGGAAATAGGCCTGCAATGGGATCTCCACGTGAACCCCTGGAGGTACATAAACGAAACTACCCCCTGACCACACCGCGGTGTTCAAAGCAGCAAATTTGTTATCACCAGCCGGAATAACGGTCCCGAAATACTCTTTGAAAATTTCCGGGTGCTCTTTCAGAGCAGTGTCAGTGTCCAGAAAGATAACGCCCTGAGCCTCTAGATCCTCACGAATCTGATGGTAAACAACCTCTGATTCATACTGAGCTGCAACACCAGCAACCAACCGCTGACGCTCTGCCTCGGGGATTCCTAAGCGCTCATATGTGTTTCGAATGTCCTCTGGAAGGTCTTCCCAAGACTGTGCCTGTTTTTCAGTTGAACGTACGAAGTATTTGATGTTGTCGAAGTCGATGTCGGACAAGTCGGCGCCAAAAGAAGGCATTGGCTTCTTAGTGAAGAAGTTATAACCCTTCAGTCGAAAGTTCTTCATCCACTCTGGCTCGTCTTTGCGGGCGGAGATGTCAGTGACTACTTCTTCGTTAATTCCTCTTCGAGCACTGGAGCCCGCTGCGTCGCTGTCGGACCAGCCAAACTCGTACTGACCAAGCGAATCTAGTTCGGGGCGGTCGATAATTTTTTCTGACACTTTGCCTCCTAATTGTTATATATGACTCAACATCATGAATGCAGTTCTATTCCGAACGGGAATAGACCGGGGATGTGTCAAAATAGAGATTAGTAAATTCAGAATTCTAAACAAGTAAGGCACACCTAAGGAGAGCCATGACTTTGACCGATCTGCCGGGCACGAAATTTAGAGATGTGCTCTTTGGTCAGTCTCGGCTGAAGTTGTATGGATGGTTGTCGTTGGCCACTCAAATTGGAATTGTGGTAACTGGTGGCGCTGTAAGGCTGACCGGAAGCGGTCTTGGTTGCCCGACCTGGCCGCGCTGCACTGCAGAGAGTTTCGTCTCAACACCAGAAATGGGATTTCACGGCGTAATTGAATTTGGAAACAGGCTACTCACCTTTGTTTTGCTGATAGTTGCAATCCTCACCTTCATCACCGTGCTG